>Ga0182749_1000023_pt1 | contig 256470 bp, 228 predicted proteins | sample eDN3rd37CKraftMG_FD_128875 | JGI IMG/M metagenome (GOLD analysis project Ga0182749, IMG submission 128875) | Enriched Miracle-Growth compost microbial communities from Emeryville, California, USA - eDNA 3rd pass 37_C Kraft MG (version 2) (version 2) ...
ACCGTTCGGGCTGCGGAGAAGGACGGTCCGGCTCAGGCGCCCAGTGCTCAGGCACGGGCTTCGAACATCCCAGAGGGCGGTCGGGCTACCCGAGCCGGTCCGTGGCTTAAAGATACAAGGGCCGGGATCGCCGGGAAGCGGCCATGTCTTTCAATGGCACCAAGGTCGGGACCGTCGCCGGGCGGTCCTGGCCGTCGCCAGGATGCGCCATGCCTGATCTTGCTTCGGAAAGCCTGCGGCCGCTCATGTCGGGCGGCCGCGCGCTGGGCAGCTACCACTCCCTGCCCTGGCTGGAGGAGGCCGGCCTGGGCCGCGTGTCGCGCCTGCCGCTGTCGCTGCGCATCGTGCTGGAGTCGCTGCTGCGCCATGCCGGGCGGGGGCCGGTGTCGCCGGACCATGTGCGCCGCCTGGCGGCCTGGCGGCCGGGCGAGCCGCGCACGGAAGAGATTCCCTTCATGGTGGCGCGCGTGGTGGCGCCCGACGCGTCCGGCGTGCCCTTCCTGGCGGACCTGGCGGCCATGCGGGACGCGGCCCGCGACCAGGGCTACGACCCGCACGCGGTGCAGCCGGTGCTGCCCGTGGACCTGGTGGTGGACCATTCGCTGCTGGTCGAGCGCGCGGGCAGCCCCGACGGGCTGCTCTACAACATGCGCGAGGAATACCGGCGCAACCGGGAGCGCTACGTTTTCCTCAAGTGGGCCGCCGGCGCGTTTCGCGGCTTCAATATCGTGCCGCCCGGCGTGGGCATCGTCCACCAGGTCAACCTGGAACGGCTGGCCAGCGGCGTCCGGCACAAGGACGGCGTGTTTTTTCCCGACACCCTGGTCGGCACCGACAGCCATACGCCCATGGTCAACGGCATCGGCGTGCTGGGATGGGGCGCGGGCGGCATCGAGGCCGAGGCCGCGATGCTGGGCGAACCCGTCTATTTCCTGGTGCCGGACGTGGTGGGCGTGCACTTGCGCGGCGCCTTGCCGGCCGGCGCCACGGCCACCGACCTGGTGCTGACCGTGACCGAAAGGCTGCGCCGCGTGAAGGTGGTGGGCAAGTTCGTCGAGTTCTTCGGCGAAGGCGCCGCCCGCCTGGCGGCCGCCGATCGCTGCACGCTGTCGAACATGGCGCCGGAGTATGGCGCGACCGCCGGCTATTTCCCGGTCGACGGCAACACGCTGGCCTATCTGGAATCGGTGGGACGCGAGCCCGGGGAGATCGCCGCGTTCAAGGCGTATTTCCAGGCCCAGCGCATGTTCGGCATGCCGGCCGCGGGCGAGATCGACTACGGCGAGGTGGTCGAGATCGACCTGGCCGAAGTGGTGCCCAGCGTGGCCGGGCCGAGCCGGCCGCAGGACCGCATCGCGTTGTCGGAACTCAAGCCGCGCTTCGAACGGATGCTGGCCGGGCCGGTGGCCGACGGCGGGTTCGGCAGGGATACCGTGGAACCCCGGGCGGCCGGGGCGGCGGGGGATGGCGCGGGCCCGGCGGCTCCAACCGTCGCCCCAGGGTCGCCGGCCGCGCCTCGGCTGCGCGACGGCGACATCGTGCTGGCGGCGATCACCTCCTGTTCCAACACGTCCAACCCGGGCGTCCTGCTGGCCGCCGGCCTGCTCGCCCGGAAGGCGGTGCAGAACGGCCTGCGCGCCAGTCCGCAGGTCAAGACCTCGTTCACCCCGGGCTCGCGCGCGGTCGAATCCTATCTGACGGCCGCCGGCCTGCAGCCGGCCCTCGACCGACTGGGCTTCAACGTCGTGGGCTATGCCTGCGCCACCTGCATGGGGAACTCGGGCCCGCTGCCCGAGGCCATCGAGTCGCAGATCGCCGCAGGCCGGCTGGTGGTGGCTTCCGTGCTGTCGGGCAACCGCAACTTCGAGGCGCGGATCCATCCGTCTATCCGGGCCAATTTCCTGATGAGCCCGCCGCTGGTGGTGGCCTTCGCCATCGCGGGGCGCATCGATTTCGATCCCGCGCGCGAGCCGCTGGGGACCGACCCGGCGGGCCGCGCGGTCTATCTGCGCGACATCTGGCCGTCCGACGAGGAAATCCAGGCCTTGATGGGATATGCGCGCGACCCGGGGCGGTTCCGCCGCCTGTATGCCGATTTCACCGCCGGCGACGACCTGTGGCGCTCGTTGCGCGCGCCCGCCGGCGCGGTGTTCGACTGGGATCCGGCGTCGACCTATCTGCGGCGGCCGCCGTTCTTCGATGGCTTCGAGGAAGCGCCGCCGCCCGTGGCGCCCGTGCGCGGGGCCCGCGCGCTGGCGATCCTGGGCGATTCGGTCACCACCGACCACGTCAGCCCGGGTTCGGCGATCGCGCCGGACTCGCCGGCCGGCGCCTATCTGCGCGAGCGCGGCGTGATGCGGAACGATTTCAACAGCTATATCGGACGCCGCACCAATCACGAGGTCATGATGCGCGGTACCTTCGCCAACGTACGGCTGCGCAACCGGATGGCGGCGGGCGCCGAGGGCGGGATCACGGTCCACCAGCCCGACGGCCGCCGCATGTCGATCTACGACGCCGCCATGACCTATGCCGCCGAAGGCGTGCCGCTGGTCGTGATCGCCGGCGAGGAGTACGGCACCGGCTCCAGCCGCGACTGGGCGGCCAAGGGCCCCAGCCTGCTCGGCGTGCGGGTCGTGCTGGCGCGCAGTTTCGAGCGCATCCATCGCAGCAACCTGGTGGGCATGGGCATATTGCCCTGCCAGTTCATGCCGGGCGAGCACGCCGGCACGCTGGCGCTGGACGGCAGCGAAACGTTCGACCTGCTGGGCATGGAAAAGGGCGTGGAGCCGCGGCAGGAGCTGGAACTGGTTGCCCGGCGCGCGGACGGTTCGGTCGTGCGCGCCCGGGTGCTGGCGCGCATCGATACGCCGGTCGAGGCGGAGTATTTCCGGCACGGCGGCATCATGCCGTGCCTGCTGCGCAAAATACTGAAGAAAGAGCGGCGGGAGGCGCCGCGCGGATAGGGGGCGCGGCGGCGCCGGTCGCGAAGGCCGGCGCCGCCGCGCGCGTCAGCGGCGATGCCCGGGGGGCGGGCCGCGGTGGCCGCGATCCCAATGGCGCCCGGGACCGTGCCAGCCGTGGCCGCGGTGGACCGTTCCGCGGTAGATGACCGCCGGCGGCCTGACATACACCGGAGGCGCGTACACCGGCCGCGGATAGTAATAGCGCGGCGCGGGCGCCACCACGACGGGCGGCGGCGCCACATATACCGGGGCGCCGTACACCGGGCCGCCGTAGACAATGCCGGGCACGCCGATGCTCACGCCGATGTCCACGCCCGCCATGGCGTTGCCGGATGCGAACAGCCCCGCCACCGAGAGTCCCGCTATAGCCAGCCATCGTTTCATGTCTTCCTACCTTGCCGCCGAGGCGGCCGCGTTGCAGATTCGATGGCCTTATTGTGCGGGCTTGGTCGCCCCCGCGGGGCGCCTCGAAATGGGCTGAAACTTTTGGCCCACGGCCATGGAGGGGAGGATTACAGAAACTTACCAACCATACAAACGGGAAGCGGCGGGCATGGCGGGCAAGCGGCGCTTCAGGGTTTTTTCCGCCGCCGCGCCGCCGCGTCCGCGGCCTTGCCGGCCTGGGCCGGAGCCGGCAGGGTGAAGTCGCGCGCGGCGACGGTTTCGGCCAGGTTGGCCACCAGCGCCTGCGCGCCCGCGTTGCGCAGCATTCTTTCGGTCTGGAGGATGCCGATCTCGCGGAAGAAGCCGCCGCCTTCGAGCGGCAGGACGCGGAGGCCGCGCGGCTGGCGGCCCCATGCCGTGCCGTAGGGCACGATGGAAACGCCCAGGCCCTTTTCCACCGTTTCGAGAATGACGGCCGGTTCGTCGAGCTGCAGGATGTCGTTGACCTGCAGCCGCTGGCGCTTGAGGTATTTCTCGACCAACTGGCCGCCATAGGAGCGCGGGCTGTACCGCACGAAAGGATGGCGGCGCAACAGTTCGCGCACCGGCATGTCGGGCGTGCCGGGCGTGCCGGGCGTGCCGGGCGGGGCCACGGCCACATAGGCTTCGCGCAGCAGCGGCGTCCAGCGCAAGGTCTTGGGGATCTTGAGCGTGGGCTTGATCATCATCGCGATATCGAGCTCCTGCGCGTCGATCAGCGACAGGAACTGGATCGAGGTGCCGGGCACGATATTGATCTCGATGTGCGGGAAGCGCGCGCGAAAGCCCAGCAGGGCGTCGGGCAGCAGGTCGAGCTGGGCGGTGGAGATGGCGCCGAAATTGATGCGGCCGCTGACCGCCTCGGTTTCCGGCTGGCCCTTCATGGATTCGTACAGACGCAGGATTTCCTGGGCCACCGGCAGCAGCTCGCGGCCGCGCGGACTGAGCGCCACGGCCTTGCCGACCCGCTCGAACAGTTCGCAGTTCAGTTCCTGCTCGAGCTTCTTGATCTGTGCGCTGACCGCGGATTGCGACAGGCCCAGCCGGGCACCGGCGCCGGAGAAGGACGCGTACCTGGCCGCGGTGCTGAAGGTCCGGAGGAAGCGGATCATTGATCACAAAAACAGATTGATTTAACGAATATTTTTGATTTTACATTACTTTTTTTGTTGGATAACATATCGGCCTGGTCCCATTTCACCGATATCTCCCTGATTTACCGAGGAATTCCATGAACGCCGTTCCCCTGTTCCACCTGGCCTTTCCCGTCAACGACCTGGCCGAAGCCCGCGCCTTCTACGGCGACCTGCTCGGCTGTCCGGAAGGCCGCAGTTCGCCCGAGTGGGTGGACTTCAATTTCTACGGGCACCAGATCGTGGCCCACCTGGCTCCGCAGGAAACCGGCCACAAAGGCTCGAACGCCGTCGACGGCAAGGACGTGCCGGTGCGCCACTTCGGCGCGATCCTGCCCCTGGACGAGTGGGAGCGCCTGGCCGGAAAGCTGCGCGATGCCGGCACCAAATTCATCATCGAGCCCTACATCCGCTTCAAGGGCGAGGTCGGCGAACAGGCCACCATGTTCTTCCTGGACCCGTCGGGCAACGCCCTGGAATTCAAGTCCTTCGCCAACATGGACTACGTGTTCGCCAAGTAAGCGGCTGCCCGGGCGCCGGCCGGATCCGGCCGGCGCCCGTTCCACCAAATGGATCGCGTGCCCGCCGGGCATTCGTGCGTGATAATGGCGTCCACTACGGCCGGGATGGTGTCCCGGGGCACCGGACACATCCACGGCGAATACGGTTTCCAGGCAACATGCACTTGCATCTCGATCCGGTGGGCGGCGCGGCGGGCGACATGTTCATCGCCGCGATCCTGGATGCATTCCCCGATCTGGCCGACGGCATGCTGCAGGCCATCCGGCAGGCCGGCCTGCCCGCGGCGGTGGGCTGCCGGCTGGTGGAGCACAAGGACCATGCGCTGACCGGCCGGCGGTTCGTCGTCGACGAGCCGGGGGCGTTGTCCGGTCCGGCCGCCGCCCATCGCCATCCGCCGTCCCAGGCGCATGCCGCCGGGCATGGCCAGGACCGTGTCCGTCGGCATGCGCCCGGCCACGGCCACGGCCACGACCACGACCACGGCCATGCGCCCGGCCACGGCCATGCGCACGAGCACGGCCATGGTCGCGAACCTGCCCAGGATCATGAGCATCCCCAGGCAGACGATCCCGGCCACGAACACCATCACGATCATGGTCATGGTCATGGCCACGGTCATGACCACGGCCACGAGCCTCCCCATGGCGGCGACGGCCCGCAGGCCGGCCATCTTCACGTCCCGTTCGCGGCGTTGCGCGCCGACCTCCAGGCCGCGCCGCTGGAGGACTCCGTCAAGCGCCACGCCCTCGCCATCTTCACCCTGCTGGCGCAGGCCGAAGCCCGGGTCCACGGCGCCACGGTCGACACCGTCACCTTCCACGAAGTCGGCGCCTGGGATTCGGTCGCGGACATCGTCGGCGCGGCCTACCTGATCGATGCGCTGGACCGCCGGGGCGGCGCGACCTGGTCGCTGGCGCCCCTGCCGCTGGGGTCGGGGCGGGTGCGCAGCGCGCACGGCATGCTGCCGGTGCCCGCGCCCGCGGCGCTGCTGCTGATGCAGGGCTATGCCATGCGCGGCGACGATCTCGAAGGCGAACGCGTCACCCCCACCGGCGCCGCCATCCTGCGCCATCTCGAATGCCGCTCCGGCATCGGCGATTCGCCGCTGCGCCTGGCCGGTTCGGGCACCGGCTTCGGACTGCGGCGCTTTCCCGGCATCAGCAATGTGCTGCGCGTGCTGGTCTTCGAGCCGGCCGCGCCGGCCGGCGCGCAACGCGACCGCGTCGACGTGCTGGAATTCGAGGTCGACGACCAGTCCCCGGAAGACCTGGCGATCGGCCTGGAACATGTGCGCGGCGTCGACGGCGTCATCGACGTGCACCAGTCGCCCGTCTTCGCCAAGAAAGGCCGCATGGGCGCGCACGTGCGCGTGCTGTGCCGGCCGCAGGCCCGGGAGGCCGCGATCGACGCCTGCTTCGCGCAGACCACCACGCTCGGCGTGCGCCTGCAGTCGCAGGAGCGCCGGATCCTGCCGCGCTCGGCCTCGTCGGTCAGCGTCGCGGGCCGCGAGCATCGCGTCAAGACGGCCGTGCGGCCCACGGGCGCGGCGACCGTCAAGGCGGAAATCGACGACCTGGCGCGCCACGCGCACACGCATGCCGAGCGCCAGGCGCTGCGGTCGGCGGCGGAGCGGACCGGCGCGGAGCAAGACCATGGAGACTGATGCGACCGGCCCCGGGCTGGAGACCCGCGCCGCCGCGCTCGACCGGCTGCTCGAAGGCATGGGCCGGATCGCCGTGGCGGTCAGCGGCGGCGTCGACAGCCTGACGCTGGCGACGATCGCGCACCGCCTGCCGGCCGCGGCTTGCGAAATGTTCCACGCCGTCTCGCCGGCGGTGCCGCCCGACGCCACCGACCGCGTGCGCGAGCAGGCACGGCGGCAGGGCTGGATCCTGCATGTCGTCGACGCCGGCGAATTCGGCGACGAGCGCTATCTGGCCAATCCCGTGGACCGCTGTTTCCATTGCAAGACCCATCTGTACGCCGCGATCGCCGGGCGCACCGACGCCACGCTGGTGTCCGGCACCAACACCGACGACCTGGGCGAGTACCGCCCGGGGCTGGACGCCGCGGCGCGCCACGGCGTGCGGCATCCCTACGTCGAGGCCGGCATCGGCAAGGCGGACCTGCGCCGCCTGGCCCGCCGGCTCGGCATGCCGGAGGTCGCCGCGCTGCCGTCCTCGCCTTGCCTGGCGAGCCGTGTCGAGACCGGCATCGGCATACGGCCCGACGTGCTGCCGCTGGTGGACGCGGCCGAGAAAATCGTCGCGCGCGAAATCGCGCCCGGGACGGTGCGCTGCCGACTGCGCGGCCGCGGCATCGTGATCGAACTGGACGCCGGCGCCCTGCGGGTCCTGACGCCCGCCAGCCGCGAGCGCCTGGGAGAAAAGATCGCCGCCCTGTTCTCCGGCACCGGCGTGGCGGCCGGCGTCGACTTCGCCGCCTACCGCACGGGCAGCGCCTTCATCGGGATCCGGCATGAAAGGATCTGAGATCAACCTGGATTTCGAGCGGTACAAGCGCATCGGTTTCGACGAAGCGGTGTTCTGCCAGGGCAAGAGCGTGGCCCAGCTCGACACCATACTGGACCTGGCGCGCGAGCGCGGCGCGGGATTCCTGCTGACACGGCTCGAACCGGCCGCGCACGCCTCCATCGCCTCGCGCCACCTCGACGATATCGACTACGACCCGGTCTCGCGCACCGGCTTCTTCGGCGGCGCCAGGCCGTCCACCGGCCGCGCCGACGTGGCCATCGTCACCGCCGGCACCTCGGACATCCCGGTGGCGCGCGAGGCCGCGCGCACCCTGGCGTACTTCGGCCACGGCAGCGCCGGCTACGGCGACGTCGGCGTGGCCGGCCTGTGGCGGCTCATGGGCTGCATCGACGAGATCCGCCGCCATCCGGTCGTGATCGTCGCCGCCGGCATGGACGGCGCGCTGCCCAGCGTGCTGTGCGGGCTGGTGCCGGGCCTGGTGATCGCGGTGCCCACGTCCGTGGGCTACGGCGCGGCCGAGGCCGGGCGCACGGCGCTCCATGCCGCGCTGGCCAGTTGCGCGCCGGGCCTGGTGGTGGTCAATATCGACAACGGCTACGGCGCGGCGTCCGCCGCCATCCGGGCACTGGGGCAGATCCGGGCACGGGATTCGTAGTTTTTCGCACGTTCCAACGAGGGGGAGTTGTTCATGGCTATCCGTATCGCGTTGCGCCGCACCGCCGGCATCGTTGCTGCATGGGCCCTGACCGCGGGCGTCGCCCTGGCCCACCCCGGGCATCCGCCCGGCACCGGGCACGACGCCTTCTCCGCCGGCCTGCTGCATCCCCTGACCGGTTTCGACCACCTGTGCGCCATGCTCGCGGTCGGGCTGTGGGCTGCGCTCACCCACCAGGGGCTGCGGCAGGCGCTGTGGACGCCGGCCTCTTTCCTGGTCCTGTTGCTGGCCGGCGCGCTCGCCGGCATGGCGGGCCTGCATCCGCCCGCGATCGAGCCGGTCATCATGGCCTCGCTGCTGGTGCTGGGCCTGTTGATCGCCGGGCGCAGGACCATGGGGACCGGCGCGGGCGCCGCGCTGGCGGGATTCTTCGCCGTGTTCCACGGCATTGCCCACGGCGCCGAATTGTCGCCGGGCGACAGCGCCGCGGCGTTCATCGCCGGGTTCATGCTCACGACCTGCGCGCTGCATGCCGTCGGCCTGGCCGCGGGTTTCGCCATGAAGCGCAGCGGAGCGTGGCCGGCCCGGCTGGCCGGGGCGGGCATCGCCGCCTACGGACTGGCGCTGTTCGCCGGCGTTTGAACGCGGCGGTCGCCGCGCCCCCGGCGCGCCGGACCGCAAGTCAGATGCCGGTGTCCGGGTAATTGGGGCCCGCGTCATGGAAGCCGCCGTTGCTGTAGGGATTGACGGCGCCCGGGTGCGGCGGGCCGGCGCGGCCGTTCCCGCCGGGGGCGCAGCCCGCCAGCAGGCCCGTCGCGGACAGCGCCAGGATTGCGGCCAGGAACTTCACGCCAGTCTTCATTTCGATCTCCAGGTTGCCGTGCAGGATGCCAGGGTACCAGCATGGCGGGCCCGCGATGCGTCGGATACAGCCGGCTTTCGTCGCCGGCCGCGGAGCGGGGCGGGCCGCGAGGATTCCGTCCGGCATGCCGGATCAGTCGGCGCCATAGGCGAGCGTCGTCATCAAGGCCAGCCGGTCTCCCCGCGAATCGAGCCGCGTATGCTGCACGACCACCGGCACGTCGGACTGGATCACGCTGGAGTAGTCCGCGCCGGGCGGCACCGGGGCGGGGTCGTGCAGGTCGTTGAAGCGCAGGTGCAGCGTGCGCTGGGCCGGCACGGTGACGAGATACGGACCGGCCGGCGGCCGGTCGGCGAAATAAAGCGTCAGGCGCAGGTGGGCGTCCGTCTCGCCGGCATTGAGCACGCAGGCGGCTTCGTGGCTTTGCATGGCGCGGCTCTTGCCCGGTGCGTCCGGCGGGAGATACCCCTCCGGGATGACCCACAGCCGCTTGCCGATCGGCGTCTTCATGATTGCGATCTCCCTGGAACCGGCGCGCGGCGCGCCGGATCCATCGCCATGCGCAGGACCTGGGCCAGGTGCAGCGGCCTCGCCCCGGTGGACTGCGTAATCTGTTCGCGGCAACTGAAGCCGTCGGCCAGGATCAGGCGGTCGGCGCCGGCCGCGCGGACCGCGGGCAGCAGCGCGCGCTCGGCGCAGCGCATCGATACGTCGTACTTGTCGCGCATGAAGCCGAAGGAACCGGCCATGCCGCAACAGCCGGAATCGGGCATATCGACGTCCAGCCCCAGCCGGCGCAGCACCGCCTGTTCGCCGTTCAGCCCGAGCACGGACTTGTGGTGGCAATGCGCATGCACCAGGGCTGGCCCGCCCAGCGGCGGGAAGCGGAAGTCCTGGGCGTGGCGGTCGACGAAATCGCCCAGCATCCAGGTCTGCCCGCTCAGGCGCCGGGCCTGCTCGCTGCCGGCGAACAGGTCGGGCAGTTCGCCCTTGAAGACCGACACGCACGCCGGCTCCAGCCCGACGATGGGAGTGCCCGCGCGGATGTCGTCTTCCAGCACGCGCATGATGCGCTCCAGGTATGCACGGGCGCGATCGATCATGCCGTATTCGTAGAGGGGCCGTCCGCAGCACAGCGGCACCGGCGGAATATCGACTTCGTAGCCCGCCAGGCCCAGGACCGCCGCGGCGTCGCGCGCGACTTCCGGATGGAAGTAATTGTTGAACGTGTCGGGCCACAGCAGCACGCGCGGCTTGCCGCCGCGCGACGCCGGGCGGCGGAAACCGTCGGTGAAAGCGCGCGGCGCCAGCGCCGTGATGCGCCGCTGGGGCGCGATGCCCAGCAGCCCGCGCGCGAGCGTGGAAAAGGGCGGCGTGCGCGCCAGCGCATTGGCCGCGCGCGGCATGCGCGAGCCCAGGCGGGCCCAGCGGTCGATCAGGCCGAAGGCATAGGCCGGCAAGGGGCGCATGCGGCCTTCGTAGTAGTGCGACATGAATTCCGCCCGGTAGGTGGCCATGTCGACCTTGACGGGGCATTCGCCCGCGCAGCCCTTGCAGGACAGGCACAGGTCCAGGGCCTCGCGCACCGCCGGGTTCTTCCAGCCGCCCTGGAGCACTTCGCCGTCCAGCATTTCGAACAGCAGGCGCGCGCGGCCCCGGGTGGAGTGCATTTCCTCGCCGGTGGCCATGTAGCTGGGGCACATCGTGCCGCCGCGCTTGCGGCATTCGCCCACGCCCACGCAGCGCAGCATGGCGCGCGAAAACGTGCCGCCGTCCGAGCGGTAGCGGAAATGCACCGGCAGCTCGGGCGGATCGTAGCGGGTGCCCAGCCGCAGGTTCTCGTCGACGCGGTAGGCGTCGACCACCTTGCCGGGATTCATCCGGCCGGCGGGATCCCAGATCGCCTTGAACTCGCGGAACGCCCGCATCAGCGTGTCGCCGTACATGATGGGAAGCAGCTCGGCCTTGGACTGCCCGTCGCCGTGCTCGCCGGAGATCGAGCCGCCCAGGCTCACCACCAGGTGCGCGGCCTCGACCAGGAAGTCGCGCCAGCGGCGGATGCCTTCGGCGGTCTCCAGGTCGAAATCGATGCGCGTGTGCACGCAGCCCTGGCCGAAATGGCCGTACAGGTCGCAGCCATAACCGTACTTCTCGAACAGCGCGCGCAGCTTGCGCAAGTACTCGCCCAGTTTTTCGGGCGGCACCGCGGAATCTTCCCAGCCTTCCCAGGTGATGGGACGGTCCGGCACATGGGCGGTCGCGCCCAGGCCCGATTCGCGCACGCGCCACAGCAGCTTTTCCACCGGAGGATCGTCGTACAGCTTCATCGAGGGCGGACGGTCGACGCGCTCCAGGGCGGACATGGCGGCCCTGGCCCGGGCGTCGGCCTCCCGCTTGTCGCGCCCGCCGAACTCGACCAGCAGCCAGCCGCCTCCGGGCGGCAGCAGCGTGATGTCCTCGGGGTGCATGCCGATCGCCTTCATGTCGCCGATCAGCCGGTCGTCCAGGCCTTCCAGGGCGATGGGGCCGTGCCGCATGACCTCGGGCACGTGGTCGCCGGCCGAATAGACGTCGGGATACCCCAGCACAAGCAGCGAGCGTGCCGGCGGATCCTCGACCAGCCGCACCTTGGCCTCCAGCACCACCACGCAAGTGCCTTCCGAGCCGACCAGCGCGCGGGCCACGTTGCCGCCCTGCTCGGGCAGCAGCGAGTCCAGGGTATAGCCCGACACCCGGCGCGGGATCTTCGGCATGCGCCGGCGGATCTCGTCGCCGTAGGTGTCGCGCAGCGCGCGCAGGTCGCGGTAGATCTGGCCGATGCGGTCGTCACGCCCGGCCAGTTCGTTCCACCAATCCTGGTCGGTGGGACCGACCGTCATGCGCAGGCCGTCGTAGGTCAGGATGTCCAGTTCCAGGATATTGGCGACGGTTTCGCCGCCCATCACGGAATGCGGCCCGCAGGAGTTGTTGCCTATCATGCCGCCCAGCGTGTTGTGGGTATGGGTGGCGGGGTCGGGGGCGAAGGTCAGCCCATGCCGGCCGGCGGCGTCGCGCAGCACGTCCAGCACCACGCCGGGCTGCACCCGCGCGGTGCGGGCGGCGGGGTCGATCGCCAGCACCCGGTCCAGGTACTTGGAGAAATCCATGACCACCGCCACGTTGCAGGTCTGGCCGCACAGGCCGGTCCCGCCCCCGCGCGACAGGACCGGCGCCCCGAAGCGGCGACAGGCGGCGACCGTGGCCACGACGTCGTCGGTCGTGCGCGGGATCACCACGCCGATGGGCACCTGGCGATAGTTGGAGGCGTCGGTGGCGTAGAGCGCCCGGCTGCCGGCGTCGAAGCGCACTTCGCCTTGCACGGCGCCGCGCAGCGCGCGTTCGAGCCGGGCGACGTCGATGTCGCCTTGCGGTCGCCGGCCCGCGCGGGGCGGTCCGGCCGTCACAGGAGATAGCATTGCGCGTCCTTTTCCTTGAATTCCAGCCCCAGCCCGGGCCTGCCGCGGTCCGGCGCCAGGCGGCCCCCCGCGGGCCGTGGCGCGCCGTCGAACAGGAGCCGTTCGATCCGTTCGTGGTCCTTGAAGTATTCGAGATGCACGGCGGGCCGCGCGCAGCAGCACAGTGCCGTGTGCAGCGCCGGCGCGCAGTGGCTCGACAGCGGCACGCCGTGCGCCTCGCACAGCGCCGCCGCGCCCAGCCAGCCGGTGATGCCGCCGCAGCGCGTGGCGTCGGCCTGCAGCACGTCGACCGCCTGCGCTCCCAGCATGCGTTCCAGATAAGGCAGGTCGAAGGCGTATTCGCCGGCCGCGATGTCCATGCCGGCCGGGGCCCGGTCGCGCAGCATGCGCAGGCCGTCCAGGTCGTCGGAACTGACGGGCTCTTCGAACCAGCACACGTCCATCGGCGCGAAGCGCTCGGCCATGAGCAAGGCTTGCTTGCGCGCGTAGGCGCCGTTGGCGTCCACCATCACCCGCACGCCCGGTCCGGCTTCGGCGCGCACCGCCTCGACCCTGGCGGCGTCGGCGGCCGGTTCGCGGCCGATCTTGATCTTGACGGCGGCCAGGCCGGCCTGCGTCCAGTTGCGCACCTGCTCGCGCAGTTGCGGCAGCGTCTCGTTCGTGAAGCCGCCGCTGCCGTAGGTGGGAATGGCTTCGCGGGCCGGTCCCAGCAGGTCGGCCAGCGACACGCCGAGCAGCCGGCACTTGAGGTCCCACAGGGCCGTGTCCACGGCCGAGATCGCCTGCGCGCACAGGCCGGGGCGCCCCAGGTTGCGCACGCAGGCCGCCATGCGGGCCCAGCAGGTCTGGGTCGCCATGGCGTCCTGGCCTTCGACCCGGGGAGCGAGCTTGTCGGCGATGAGCAGCGCGGCCGCGCGGTCCGAATAGCCGTAGCCCACGCCGGCGACGCCGCCCGCCGTGGCGCGCACCAGCACCAGCGTGGTGTCCCGCCAGCACAGCGTGCCGTCCGATTCGGGCCCGTCGGTCGGAATGCGGTAGGCGCATGCCGCCACCTTGCCGATGGCCGTCGGGGCCGCGCGCGATGTCATCGCCTGCCGTCGGGCGCGGAGTGGGGAAACAGCGCATCCCAGGTCTGGCGCAGCGTCGCGGTGATGGTGCGGGTGGCGTCGACGTCGCCGTGGATCATGGCCGACAGGTAGGCGCGCGCCTGCTTGGCGGTGATGTGCGGCGGCAGCGGCGGCACGTTGGGATCGGTGACCATCTCCAGCACTGTCGGCACGGAAGAGGCCAGCGCCCGGTCCCAGGCCGGGCCGATGGCCTCGGGGGTATCGACCCGGATGCCTTCCAGGCCCAGCAGCCTCGCGAAGTCCGCGTAGGCGAAGGCCGGCAGGTCCTGCGAAGCCGGAAGCTTGGGGTCGCCCTCGATGACGCGCTGTTCCCAGGTGACCTGGTTGAGATCGCCGTTGTTGAGGACCATGATCGTCAGGCCGGGGTGCTGCCATTGCCGCCAGGCCCGCGCGATGGTGATCAGGCCGTTGATGCCGTTCATCTGCATGGCGCCGTCGCCCAGCATGGCGATCACGTGGCGTTCGGGATAGGCGTACTTGGCGGCGATGGCGTACGGGACCGCCGGCCCCATGGTCGCCAGGCCGCCGCTGAGCGACGCCATCATCCCGCGCCGGATCTTCAGGTCGCGGGCGTACCAGTTGGCGGCCGATCCCGAGTCGCAAGTCAGGATGCAGTTCTCCGGCAGGCGCGGCGAGAGCTCCCAGAACACCTTCTGGGGATTGATAGGCGAGGCTTCGTCGGCCGCGCGGTCCTCCAGCACGCGCCACCAGCGCTCCACCTGTTTCTCGATGTCGTTCTGCCAGTCCAGGTCTTTCTGCTCCAGCAGCGGCAACAGGGCCCGCAGCGTATCGCGGCTGTCGCCGACCAGGCCGATCTCCATCGGGTAGCGCAGGTTCAGGCGGCGCCCGTCGATGTCGATCTGCACGCCGCGCGCCTTGCCCTCCTTGGGCAGGAATTCGGAATAGGGAAAGGCCGAGCCGATCATCAGCAGCGTGTCGCACTCATTCATCAGGTCCCAACTCGGCTTGGTGCCGAGCAGGCCGATCGAGCCGGTGACGAAGGGCACGTCGTCGGGCACGGCGGCCTTGCCCAGCAGGGCCTTGGCGACGCCGGCACCCAGCACGCGCGCGGTTTCCAGGACTTCGTCGGTCGCGTGCAGGGCGCCCGCGCCGACCAGGATCGCCACTTTCCTGCCGGCGTTCAGCACGTCCGCGGCCTTGCGCAGTTCGTCCCCGGCGGGCACGGACGGCCGCCCCGTATGGCCGATGCCGCTGTGCACCGTGCCGTGTTGGCGCGCCGGCGTCTCGACCGCTTCCATGCCCTGCAGGTCGTTGGGCACGATGATGCAGGTCACGGTGCGCTGGTCGATCGCGATGCGCACCGCGCGGTCGACCAGGTGCCGCATCTGCGCGGGCGTGGTCGCCATCTGCACGAACTCGTGGGCGACGTCCTTGAAGAGCGACAGCAGGTCGACTTCCTGCTGGTAGTCGCCGCCCAGCGCGGCGCGCTGCTGCTGGCCGACGATGGCCACCACCGGCTGGTGGTCCATCTTGGCGTCGTACAGTCCGTTGAGCAGGTGGATGGCGCCGGGGCCCGACGTGGCCAGGCAGATCCCGGGTTCGCCGGTGAACTTGGCATGGGCGCAGGCCATGAACGCCGCGAGTTCCTCGTGGCGGGTCTGGACGAATTCGATCTTGCCGTCGGCCCGCCCGAAGGCGCCCATGATCCCGTTGATGCCGTCGCCGGGATAGCCGTATATGCGCCGCACGCCCCATTCGTGCAGGCGTTCCAGCAGGAAATCTCCGACCGTCGTGGACATGTGCGTCTCCCTGTGCGTAGGCACGTGGCCCACGCATCAGGCGTGCCCGCGGGTGGCGGGCGAACGCGCGCGCCGGGGAGGCGATCGGGGAAGGCTGTAAAGTTTACGCGGCGGCAGTAAGAGTTGCCATTCCGCGCGGATGTGGGCAAGCCCGCCGTCCGTTTCAAGCTGACAGCGGCATGAACGCCCAGGCAGCAAGCGCCAGGCCCAGCACGGCCGCCGCGCAGAGTTCCCTGTGCATCGCGAGCCAGAGCTGGACGCTGCGCGTGCGCGCCCGCGCGTCGAAGCGGCCGTGCGCGCCGTGGTCTCCCGCCACCGGCCGGTAGAGATTGTCCGGCCGGTCCGGCGGCACGGGCTGGTCGGTGTGCTGTCCGGCGTAGGCGGTGCGCGCCAGGTAGCGGTCGAGCAACCCGGGCAGGAGGCGCGTGCCCAGGATGGCCTTGCACGCCGGCAGGCCCACCCACAGTTCGCGCCTGCGGTGCATGGCCGACCACACCACCGCGCGGGCCGCGAGCTCGGGCTGGAAGACGGGCGGCAGCGGCTGGGGCTGGCGGGCCAGGCAGGTCTTGCCCCAATCGAACTGCGGCGTATTGAAGGCCGAGAGATGCACCATGGTCAGGTGGACGCGGCTGCGGTCGTGGATCAGCTCGCAGCGCAACGAATCGGTGAACCCGCGCAGCGCGCTCTTGGCGCCGCAGTAGGGCGCCTGCAGCGGAATCGAGCGATAGGCCAGGGCCGACCCCACCTGGACGATGGTGCCGCGGTTGCGCGGCTGCATGCGGCGCAGCGCCGCCATCGTGCCCCACACCGCGCCCAGGTAGGTGACCTGCGTGGCGCGCTCGAAGTCCGCCGGGGAGATCCGCTGCGCCGGGCAGAACAGCGTCGCCATGGCGTCGTTGACCCAGACGTCGATCGGACCGAGTTCGGCTTCGGCGCGGGCGGCGGCGCGTTCCACCTGTTCGGCGTCGGCCACATCGATCGGGATCGCCAGCGCCCGGCCGCCTGCCGCGTTCACTTCGCGGGCCGCGGCTTCCAGCCCGTCCCTGCCTCGCGCGAGCAGGGCCACCTTGCAGCCCAACCGGCCGAAGGCCTGCGCCACCGCGCGTCCGATGCCGCCGGAGGCACCGGTGACGACGACGCAGAGCGGATCGCCGCGCGACGGCCGACGCGCCGCCATGTTCAGGCTGCCCGCGGGATGCGAAGGAAAGCGGCGCGCGAGGGCGGGAGGGAGCGACCGGTCATGGGGCTTGCGGAAAAGTGGCGTCGCCCGCGGCGGGCAAGCGCCGTGCCGGGGCCGGGCATCCGCCTTGCTGAGCGGACCTTCGTGCTGCTCGACAAGGACGAATCCATGACCCGTACCCGGAGGAAGCGCGTGCACGGCACGGAGGCGCCCCATCCGGACGAAACAGGAACCGGCGATGCCGCCGGCACGGACGGCAGCCCGCCCAACGCCGGGCGCAAGGCGTCCACGGAAGTCGACACGGCGCCGCAGACCGCGGCGCGCATCGAGGACTACGCGCTGCTCAGCGATTGCCATTGCGCGTCGCTGGTTTCGCGCGACGGGTCCGTCGACTGGTGCTGCATGCCCCGCTTCGACGACGATAGCTGCTTCGCGCGGCTGCTGGACTGGGAGCGCGGGGGGCATTGTTCGATCCGTCCCTGCATGCCGGGCGTCGCTTCCCGCCGCAGCTACCTGCCCGGCACCATGGTGCTGGAGACGCGCTTCGCCACCGAGGACGCCGAAGTGGTGCTGATCGATTTCCTCTCGGCATCCGACGCCGGGGCAGGGTCGCCGCGCCATGTCCGCATCGTCGAAGGCCGGCGCGGTGACCTGGAAATGGAAGTGTGCGTGGAACCTCGCTTCGAATACGGGGAGACCACGCCCGACATGCGGCAGGCGGCTCCTGGGGTCTACGCGGCCACCGGCGGCAACCGGGCCCTGATCGTCCAGGCCGGCGACGCGCTCGAGGTGCGCGACGGCGGCCTGTACGGCCGCTGGCGCGTGCGGGCCGGCCAGCGATCGGGGCTGGTCATGCGTTTCGCGCAGCCGCAGCATGCCGGCTCGTCGTCGAAGGACGCCGCGCTGTCGGCCGAGGATATCGACGGCGAGCTCCAGGCCACGCTGCAATGGTGGCGGGCCTGGGCCCGGCTCGCGCGCCAGGACCTGGCCCCCGACGCGCAGACCCGCCGCTCCCTGCTGGTGCTGAAGTCGCTGACCTATGCGCCGACGGGCGCCATCATCGCCGCGCCCACCACCTCGCTGCCGGAAAATCCCGGCGGCACGCGCAACTGGGACTACCGCTACAGTTGGGTGCGGGATTCGGTGTTCGTGGTGCGGGCGCTGGAGCGGGCCGGCTACAGCGACGAGGCCGACGGCTTTCACCGCTTCATCGCCCGGAGCTGCGCGGGCAGCGCCGGGCAGTTGCAGATCATGTACGGCGTGGACGGCCGGCGCCGGCTGCCCGAGCAGGAACTGCCGGGGCTGGCCGGCTACCAGGGCGCGCATCCCGTGCGCATCGGCAACCGCGCCGCCGACCAGCGGCAGAACGACGTCTACGGGCATCTGGCGCTGATGGCCTGGCAATGGCATGCCAGCGGCCACGAGATCGACGAGGGCTATTGGAGTTTCCTGCGCCGGGTGGTCGACGCCAGCTGCAGCGGCTGGGAGCAGCCGGACCACGGCATCTGGGAGATCCGGGACGCGCCGCGCCATTTCGTGCATTCCAAGGCCATGTGCTGGGCGGCGGTGGACCGCGGCATCCGGCTGGCGGACAAGCTGGGCTACGACGCGCCGCGGGCGCGCTGGCGCGACCTACGCGACCGGATGCGGGAGGCCATCGAAACGCGGGGCTACGACGCCGGGCGCGGCGTCTTCGTGCAGGCCTTCGGCTCGCCCCACATGGATGCATCGCTGCTGTTGTTGCCGCGCATCGGCTTCCTGTCCTACGACGATCCGCGCATGCTGCGCACGGTCGACACGATCTGCGAGGAGCTGGACGAGGACGGACTGTTGCGCCGCTACCTCGCGCCGGACGGCTTGCGGGAAGACGAAGGCGTATTCCTGGCCTGCACCTTCTGGCTGGTGACCTGCCTGGCCCTGCAGGGACGCCCCGGGCGCGCCAGGCTTCATTACCGGCGAGCCATGGGGTGCGCCAACGATGTGGGCCTGTTCGCGGAGGAGTTCGATGTCGCGGGCGAACGCCTGCTCGGCAATTTCCCGCTCGGGCTGACCCACGTGTCGCAGATCGCCGCCCACATGGCCCTGGCCGGCATCGAATGAGCGCGCCGGATGGCCGCGGCGCGGGAGATCAGCCGCGCACGGTCTCCGGCACGCGCCGGCCGGCCAGCGCAACCAGCATGCCGGCGATCTCGTCCGACGGCAGTACATGCGCCGCGCCGCCCAGGGCGATGGCCGCGCCGGCCATGCCGTGGCCCACGGAGGTCGCGTCGTCCTGCGCGATCGTGACCGCGCCGCGGTCCCGCATCCGCTTCAGCCCGGCGGCGCCGTCCTCTCCCATGCCGGTCAGCAGCACACCCACCGCGTGGGATCCGCAGACGTCGGCCAGCGAATGGAACAGGCATCCGATCGAGGGCCGCAGGCCGTCGCCCATGCCGTCCTGGCTGAGCACGATGCGGCCGTGGCAGTCCACCCGCATCTGGAAATCGTCGGGCGCCAGGTAGACGTGTCCCGGCACGGGCTGCATGCCATGCGCGCCGATATGCACGCGCAGCCCCGAGGTCTGGCGCAGCCATTCGGCCATGCCGGACAGGAAACCCCGGGCGATGTGCTGCACCACGAGCACCGGCATGGGAAAGCCTTCCGGCAGGTCCGACAGCAGCGCCTGCAGCACGGGCGGCCCGCCCGTGGACGCGCCGATGCCCACTATCCGCGCCGGGCCGCCGGGCGGCGCATGCGGGCGGGCGCGGCCGCACCCGCCGCCGCGCCGCACGACCCTGGCCTGCGCGGTTTGCTTGACGGCCTGCAGCAGGTGGCGGATCGCCGCGCGCAATTGCGACAGCGCCGCGCCCGGGTCGGGTTTTTCTATGCACGCCACCGCGCCGGCTTCGAGCGAGCGGAAGACCGTGTCGTGCGCGGAACCGGCCTGCGCGCAGAGCACGATGGGGATGGGATCGCTGTCGGTGATGCGGCGCGCGGTCTCGAAGCCGTCCATGCCCGGCAACTGGTTGGTCAGCACGATCACGTCCGGGCGCGAGTGTTCCAGGAATGCGAGCGCGGCCTTGCCGTCGCCGACGGCTCCGACGACCCGGATCTGCGGGTCCGAGCCCAGCAGGCTCGCCAGGAACTGCCGCGCGGCGGGGTCGGCCTCGACCAGCAGCACCTCGACGGCATGCGGACGCGGCGCCGTCCGGTCCGCGTCTCCCGGCGCGGGGATTTCCCTTTGCACAGGCCTGTCCATGTCCAACGGATTCTCCTGTCTGCACGGCCGGCCGGGCGCGATATCGAGGCAGGCCGGGTCGGCGTTGCAAGCCTTCCACCGGCGTTTCCCCACCCCTCCAGAGGAGCGCGAAAACGTCGGGGGTCTGAAGGTTTTGATTATAGATGTACATTTATTGTTACATTTATTCTATGGCGCGGGCAGTCCCGTGGATATTGTCCGGCAGGGCAATTCACGTGTCGGCGCGGCCTGGCGGGCCACGGCGGGATCCGCCGCCTTCCGCCCCGGCCCGGCGTGCGTATCGTTGACATGACTTTTGTTGCGGCGATTGACATGCCGGACCACCGTCTTCGGGAGGCGCCGGCCAGGCCGGGAACACGGCCCGTGAAAGCCAGGAAGACCACGCCCTTTCGATGGCCCGGACTCGCGCCGGCAATGCGCGCGCGTGCTATCGATCCGCTTTCACGAGGCCCTATACGAACTGAATGACAACTTAACGTTCGTTGAATATCCGCTGAAAAATATTTGGGAACGCACAACGATGTCACCCCGGTGTCATTGCGGCCCTTGAGGATGGGCGCGCCAGTGCATGGCCCTTGGCAATACCACACACTATTTTTCAAGAGACCTTCGATGAAAGATACTTTTCCTGTCATACCGCTGGACCTGCCCCAGCGGCGTTCCTTCCTTCTGAAGACCTTTCAAACCGCCGGCGCCGTCACCCTGACCGGATTCCTGGCCGCCTGCGGCGGCGATGACGACGACGATGATGACAGCAACGGTTCCGACAATCCCGGCACGGACGATCCTGGGACTCCCGGCGGGCCCGCGAAGTTCAATGCCTTCAAGGAATTCGGCCCGCTGCAGGCGCCGGACGCCAACGGCGTGATGCTGCCCAAGGGCTTCAAGTCGCGCATCGTCGCCACCTCCGGGCAACTGGTCGACGGCACCGCCTACACCTGGCACGGCGCGCCCGACGGCGGCGCCTGTTTCCCGACGCCCGACGGCGGCTGGGTCTACGTCAGCAACTCCGAGACGGGCGCGGCCCAGACCGGCGGCGCCGGCGCGCTCAAGTTCGACAAGAACGGCAATATCGTCGGCGCCTATGCCATTCTCAAGGGCACCGACAACAACTGCGCCGGCGGCCCCACGCCCTGGAACACCTGGTTGTCGTGCGAAGAGCACGGCACCGGCCAGGTCTGGGAATGCGATCCCTTCAATCCCTGGGAAAACGCCACCAAGACGCCTCCCAAGCCGGCGCTGGGCTTCTACGCGCACGAAGCCGTGGCCGTCGATCCCGCCAACCGCACGCTCTACCTGACCGAGGACGCCGGCGGCGGCCGCATCTACCGCTTCGTCTGCGACGACGCCGACTGGCCCGAGGGCGCCGAGCGTCCCAAGATGGAGACCGGCACGCTGCAGACGCTGCGCATCAAGTCGCTGGCGGCCAACGAGGATTCCTACAGCAACGCCGGCCGCCAGATCCTGAGCGTCGGCCTGAGCCCCGTGCCGGTCGAATGGGAAGACGTCGAGCAGCCGGACCAGCCGCAAAGCACCGTGCGCGGCGCCATCAACGGCGGCGGGGGCGCGGCGCCCGGCAATTACTTCGAGAAAGCCGAAGGCATCTGGTTCTACAACGGTATCATCTTCTTCGTCACGTCGTTCAACCACCGCATCTGGGCGTACGACACCAAGCACGAAACCCTCGAGGTCATCTTCGAAGGCAACGACGACAACGCCGACCTGACGCACAGCATCAACGAGCCGGACAACATCACGGTGACCGGCATGGGCAGCATCCTGGTGGCGGAAGATTCCGGTAACCTGGAAATCAGCGTGCTGTATCCCGAGACCCACACGTCGCAGGCCGTGATGCGCCTGTTCGGCCACGACTCGAGCGAAATCACCGGCCCGGCCGTCACGCCCGACGGCAAGCGCCTGTACTTCAGCTCGCAGCGCGGCACCGACGGCACGAACGGCATCACGTTCGAGATCACGCTGCCGACCAAGGCGGCCGATCTGGGCCTGTAGCACGAGGGTGGCGGGCGGCCTTGCCGCCCGTCATTCCGGAGATGGCGTAATGGCGCCGGGATGCGGTCCCGGCGCTTTTTTCGCCGCATTGCCGGCGGCGCCGCGTCAGGGCGCGGACGACGCAGGGTTCGGCACGACCACCTTGGCCAGCGCGTCCGGCATGAGCGCCGCGACTTCCGGCAGGATGACATCGCCCAGCGCCTGGATGGCCGCGGCCGCGATCTTGCGCGCGATTTCCCCGCCCTCGCCGCGGCGCGTGGCGACCACCAGTTGGCGATACATGGGCGGGCCGGGCAGCGCCTGCACCCGGACCGTGGCGGCCATGCCGGCCGACTTCAGGAAGATCAGCGGCGTGACGACCGTCCACCCGAAGCCGCCGGCCACCATGCGCATGGCGGCGTCGGTCGTGTCGAACTGGTAGCGCCGGCCCTGCTGCACGCCGGCCGCTTCCAGGTACTGGTCCAGCCGGCGGCTCATGTGGGCCTGGCGTCCGTAGCGGATGAAATCCAGGTCGCCGGCCAGGGCGGCGGCGCTCTTGACCTGGACGGGATAGCTGCGGGGCAGGGCCAGCAGGAAGGGCTCGGTCAGGATCGGATAGGTCGCGATGTCCGCCGGCGGCGGCGTTTCGTCCGCCGTGATGATGAAATCCACCTGCCGGTCGACCAACGCCTGGAATTGCGTGGCCTGGAATCCCGAAACCACCGTCCAGTCCGACGTGATGTCGCGCAGCAGGGTGATCATGTGCGGACCGGCGGTCGCCGCGAAACTGTTCAGGATCCCGATGCGCAGGAAGGGCACCTGGCCCGCGGCGCCGTAGCGCACCATCGATTCCAGCTCGTGCACCTTGGCCACGATGTCGCGCGCGTGGTCGTAGACCGCCTTGCCCTGCAGGGTGGGCAGCGGGGGACGCACCGAGCGGTCCAGCAGCCGCGCGCCCAGCGTCTGCTCGAGCGACGTGACGGCATGGGATACCGCCGGCTGGGTGAAATCCAGCCGTTCGGCGGCGGCGCTCATGCTGCCGGCCTCGACCACGTGGACGTAGATTTCGAGCAGCCGCAGCGTGACACCGGAAGCGGAAGGAGACCGCGGCGGCGCGGCGCGGTCGGCAGGCGCCTGGGATGACATGGCTTGCCTCCGGTGGTTCGGGACGCGCGGCCGGGACGGGGTGCCCACGAACTTGCGCGCGGCGCGATTATACCGGCCGTCCGCTTGCCGGGAAGCGCGTCAATCCACGTGCGCGCCCGAGATCCTGACGATCCGCGACCACTTGGAGGAATCGGACCGCACCAGTTCCGAGAACGCCTGCGGCGAAGATTTCACCGGCTCGTTGCCGGCCTGCAGCACGCGTTCGCGGAATTCGGGATGGGCCGCCACGCGGTCGGTGGCCTGCTGCAGCGCGCGCAGGATGTCGGGCGGCAGGCCGGCCGGACCCACCAGTCCCGCCCAGGCATCGGCGACGTAGCCGGGCACGCCGGCTTCCTGGATGGTCGGCAGTTGCGGCGCCTGCGAGGAACGGTGCGCGCCGGTCACCGCCAGGCCGCGCACGCGGCCCGCCTTCAGGTGGGGCAGCGACGTGCTCAGCGTGTCGAACATGCCCTGGATCTGTCCGCCGATCAGGTCGTTCAGGGCCAGCGACGTGCCGCGATAGGGCACATGGGTGATCCTGGTGCCGGCCTGCGTGTTGAGCATTTCGAGCGACAGGTGCGACAGCGTGCCGTTGCCGCCGCTGCCGAAGTTGAGCTTGCCGGGATTCGCCTTTGCATAGGCCACCAATTCCTGCACCGAGCCCACCGGGAGCCGCGGCGAGACGCTGAGCACCATCATGCCGGAGACCATCTGCGAGACACAGGTCAGCTGCTTGACCGGATCGAAGCCCATGTGCGTGTACAGGAAGGGATTGATCGTCATGGTGCCCGCCGACACCATGGCCAGGCTGTAGCCGTCGGGCGCGGCGCGCACGATGGATTCGGTGCCGATGTTGCCGTTGGCCCCCGGGCGGTTCTCCACCACCACGGGCTGTTGCCAGTCCTGTTCCAGCATGTGCGCGACGAGCCGGCCGATGATGTCCAGGTTGCCGCCCGCGGTATAGGGCACGACGATGTGCACGGGCTTGGCGGGATAGCCGGCCGCGCGCGCGGGCCAGGCCGCGGCGCCCGCGGCGGCGCCCAGCATGGCGCCGATGAACGATCTTCTCTGCATGGTTTGTCCCCTTCGTTTTTATCGGATGCGCGCGGCGTTGGCCGCGGCACGGTCAGAACGGCACGCCGCCCGCCACGCCCGCCCGGTACAGGCGCCGCCGCTGATGGGGGGCATAGTCCATGGTGGCCAGGTGCTGCGTGCTGCAGTTGTCCCAGACGAGCAGGTCGCCTTCGGCCCACTTGTGGCGGTACATGAACCGCGGCTGCTTGACATGTTCCCACAGGAAGTCCAGCAGCGCCTGGCTTTCGTCGGCCGGCAGCCCTTCGATGCGCGCGGTATGGCCTTCCGTCACGAACAGCGACTTGCGGCCCGTGACGGGGTGGGTGCGCACCACGGGGTGGCTGACGTCCGGCGTCCTGGCTTTCTGTTCGGCGGTCAGGGGCGCGCGCTTGAGCTGGCCCTTGGCGTCTTTCTTGGCGAGATGGTGCTGGAAGCTGTGGACGGCGCGCAGGCTCAGCAGCCTTTGCTGCATGTCGGACGGCAGGGCCTCGTACGCCGCTGCGGTGCTGACGAACAGCGTGTCGCCCAGCGGCGCGCCCTGGTCGTCGCGCGGGATCTCCACCGCGTAGAGCTGGGTGTACATGTCCGGCGTGTCCAGGTAGGAGGCGTCGGTATGCCACAGGCTGCCGGCATCGACGATGCCGACGGCGCGCCCGTTTTCGACGATGTTCGACACCACCGTGAGTTCCGGCTGGCCCGGCACCGCATACTGGTTGTAGAAAGATGTGCGCAGGTCGCCGAACAGGCGGCTGATTTCGACCTGGCGGGCGGGGGGCAACTGCTGGCCGCGCAGCAGGAGGACCGCGTGCCGGTGCAGGGCGTCGCGCAGCGCCTGGACGGCGCGCTCGTCCAGCGGGACGGACAGGTCGTATCCCTTGAGTTCGGCGCCCACGACGGGGGACAGGGGGCGGATTTCGACCGCGGGATCGGCGATGGCCATGACGGCTCTCCTGGAATCTGGGACGCCGGCGGCGCGTCATCGCGCGGGCGGCAAGGCAATGGACATAGTATGGATTAATAAATATACTAACTATAAGTAAATACAAAAGTCAAAGCAAACATAAGACCGGGTCGTGCCCGCCGGCAGACCAAGGAGGCAGCAATGGCGGTAACCGTCGTCCCCAGCGGCAAGCCCGTGGGCGCCGAGGTACAAGGAGTGGATATCGCGGCCGGCGTGGACGCCGCCACGTTCGAGCAGGTGCGCGACGCCCTGCACGAGCACGGCGTGGTTTGCCTGCGCGGGCAGCGCATCGCGCCGGCACAGCAACTCGAGTTCTGCGGCCGGTTCGGCCGCTTCGAGCCGCATGCGGTGCCGAAGTACCTGGTGCCGGGCCAGCGCGACCTGCTGTGCGTATCGAACATCCTGGATGACGGGGGCCAGCCCATCGGGCTCATCGACGCCGGCCGCGTCTGGCATACCGACGGGCACTTCGACGAGCGCCCCAATATGTATTCCATGCTCTACGCGCTGGAAGTGCCCCGCGACGACACCGGCCGCACCCTGGGCTCGACCTGGTTCGTCAGCACCGCCGCCGCCTACGACCGCCTGCCGCAGCCGTTGCGCCTGCGCCTGCAGGGCCTGGAGGCCGACAACAGCCTGGCCGCGGTATACCAGGCGCTCGAGCGCATCCATGCCGCGGGCAAGCGCGCGCCGCTGTCCGACGAACGGCAGAGCAAGGTGGTCACGCATCCCGTCGTGCGCACGCATCCGGTCACCGGCCGCAAGTGCGTCTACGTCAGCGCGGCGGCGACCCTGCGCATCCGCGATATCCCCGAAGACGAAAGCCGGTCCCTGATCGACCACCTGCAGGCGGTCTGCATCGCCGAGGAAATGATCTACCGCCATCGCTGGGAAGTGGGCGACCTGCTCATGTGGGACAACTGCTCCACGCAGCACTACGCGGTCGGCGACTACGCGCTGCCCCAGCGGCGCCTCATGCATCGCACGACCATCGAGGGCGCGATCCCGTTCTGATCCGCCGCCTTCCTTCTCCCGAAATCGAACAGGACCCCGCCATGACCGCAGCCCTCAAGGCCAAGCTCGCCGCCGGCCAGCCCGTCACCATGGTCGGCGTGCGCTACGGCGCGCCGGCGCTCGTCGAGCGCATCGGCGAACTGGGCTTCGACGCCGCCTTCATCGACTGCGAGAAACGCAGCTATACGTTCGAGCGCATCGAGGACATGTGCCGGGCGGCCCGCGCGGCCGGCATCGCCTCGGTCGTGCGGCCCTGGAGCCAGGAACCGGGGCTCGTCAGCCGCTATCTCGACATCGGCGCCGACGGGATCATGGTCGCCTCCATCGAAGACGTGCAGGCGGCCTGCGCGCTGGTCGAAGGCGTGCGCTATGCGCGCCATGCCGACTACGACAGCAAGCTGGTCATCGGCATGATCGAATCGCCCCAGGCCGTCGAGCGCCTGCCGCAACTGCTGAAAGTAGAGGGCGTGGACGTCTGGTTCATCGGCGGCAACGACCTCGCGCAGCGCATGGGGTTTCCGGGCGGCGGCCGGCGCCCGGAAGTGCAGGCCATGGTGGAACGGGCCGTCGGCCAGATCGTCGGCGCGGGCCAGGTGTGCGGGGCGCTGGTCGATGCGGACAACGTGCGGGCCCGCCTGGACCAGGGGGTGCGGTTCCTGCTGGTGGGCATGGACATGCTGCTGGCGACCGGCAGCCGCGCGTTCCAGGAACGGCTGCCGTCCTGAATGCCGGGAATCGGGATTTTCTGTAATACTGATTATTAGCGGCAATCCCATCATGGGCAGCAGGCACCCACGCAGCGGAGACCAGCGACATGGCAGGCATTTTCCGATCCTTTTTCCTGGCGGCCGCCCTGATGCTGGCCTGTGCGGCGCAGGCGGCCGGCTATCCGGAGCGGCCCGTCAAGCTCGTGGTGCCCTACGGCGTGGGCGGCGGCGTGGACTCGATTTCGCGCCTGCTGGCCCGGAAGCTCGGCGAGCTCTGGGGACAATCGGTCGTGGTCGAGAACCGGCCCGGCGCCGGCGCGATCATCGGCACGCAGGCCGTGACCAGCGCGGCGCCGGACGGCTACACGTTGCTGATGACAGCGGGCACGCTGGCCGTCAGTCCCAGCGCCTATCCCAATCTGCCCTACGACGTCACCACGGACCTGGCGCCGATCACCACCGTCGCCGAATCGCCGTACGTGCTGACGGTCAACGCGGGCGTGCCCGCCAGGAACGTGCGCGAGCTGGTCGAACTCGCCCGACGCAAGCCGGGCGACATCAATTTCGGGTCGCCGGGCAAGGGCACCTTGTCGCACCTGAGCTTCGAGCTGTTCCAGGCGCGGACCGGCGTCCGGGCGACCATCGTGCATTACAAGGGCAGTCCCGCCGCGCTCAACGCGCTGGTGGCCGGCCAGGTCGACGTCGTGCTGGACACGCCCGCCGCCGTGGTGCCCCAGATCCACGGCGGCCGGGCGCGGGGCCTGGCGGTGAGCACGGCCAGGCGCTCGGACAGCGTGCCCGACATCCCGACCATGATGCAGGCGGGCGTCGAGAACTACGACGTCGGCATCTGGTTCGGGCTCATGGCGCCGGCGGGCACGCCGGACGCCGTGCTGGACAAGATCCACGCGGACACGCTGCGGGCGCTGGCCGATCCCGAGCTGGCGCGACGCTACGCCGACCAGGGCATGGCCACGCACACGCTGAGCCGGCAGGACTTCGCCGCCCTGATCCGCCAGGACATCGGCAAATGGGCCGACGTGGTTCGGCAGGCCGGCATCAGGTTCGAGTGAGCCACGGCCCGCGGCCGCCGGCATTTACCCGCGCCGGGACCGGCGCACGGCGCCCCGGGGGCGCCGCACACAGGAGAGAACCGACATGACGCTCGATATCCGATATCCCGACGGCCCCGCCGGCGCCGAGATCCTGGGCGTGCGGGTCAACCATGACATGATCGACGCCGATTTCGACCGCATCCGGGAGACGGTCCACCGGCGCGGCGTGGCCGTCGTGCGCGGCCAGGAACTGGACGAGGAAGACCAGGTCGCCTTCGGCCGGCGATTCGGGCCCCTGCAGAAAATCTTCCTGGCGGAGCACTTGTCCCTGCGCTGTCCGGAACTGTTCCTGGTGTCCAACATCATCGAGGACGGCAAGCCCATCGGCAGCACCGACGCCGGCAAGTTCTGGCACACCGACGGTGCCTATCTCGAAAAGCCGCACAACGTATCGATCCTGTACGCCATCGAAGTCCCCCACCGCGAAGACGGGCAGCCGCTGGGCGATACGCTGTTCGCCCACATGGGCGCGGCCTGCGCAGCCCTGCCGGAATCCACGCGGCGCCGCCTGCAGGGCTTGCGCGGGGTGCACAGCCTGTACCACCGCTACGGCGAAAAGGCGGGCGCCACGCAGACCATGGCCGATCGCACCCGCACGGTGGCCGCCGTGTCGCATCCGCTGGTCGTCACGCATCCGGTGACCGGCCAGCCGTGCCTGTACGTCAGCGAGGGCTATACGACAGGCATCGAAGGCATGGCCGACGAAGAGGCCGGTCCCTTGCTGGCCGAACTGTGCGAACACGTCGTGCGGCCGGAATTCCAATACCGCCACCGCTGGTCGGTGGGCGACGTGCTGATCTGGGACAACCGCGCCACCTTGCATCGCGCCACGTTCGACTACCACCTGCCGCAGCGCAGGCTGATGCGGCGGGCCACGGTGGCAGGCGAGGCGTTCGCTTAGGAGAACGCCTCAGGCCCGCAACCGCCGGATCCAGCTCGCGTCGGTCTGCCGCTCGAGCCGCGACAGCGTCTGCCGGAGTCTTTCGCTGCGCTCTTTCCCCAGGGCGGAACAGTTCCGCCGGAATTTTTCGACGAGGTGGCCGTCCTGCAACGGACGCTGCAGGCTGCCGTACACGTCGGGAACCGCGTCCTGCCAGATGCGGCCCGACGAAAAGTGCAGCTTCAGCCTCGCGGCCACGTGCAGGGGAAATACGGCATCCACCTCGCCGTCGGGAACGAAGACGACCCTGGTCGCGAGAGACCGGACGGTTTCGTCCATCGCATAGCCGCCCCGGAAATCATCGAGGAATAGATGGCCCGGTCCCCGCTTGGTCAGCGCCCGTGCGATGCAATAGGGCGCGCTGATCAACGCCTCGAACCGGTCCCGCGGCGAGCATTTCCGGTCGGCCGGTTCGAACAGGGTCGTGAAGCGCGATGCCACGGTGGCCTCGATGCGCACGATGCTGTGGGCGGAAAAGTCGGGATCGGATTTGGCACGCGCCGCCATTTCCACGAGAGGATGGATGAAGTATTCCAGCGGGTAGTACTTGAAGGACATTTCCTCGCATATCCAAGGCCCGTCTTCCGGCCGCCGGATTGCGCCGGCATCGTAATGGCCGCGCGTGAAGGCCTCGAAGAAGCCCTGGGGCGTCTCCAGCACCGCCTGGGGTCCGGTGTATCCCTCGCGGGCGAGCAGGGCGGCCGACAGGCCGGCCTGCGCGGCCCAGCCCGCCTGCGTGCGCTTGGTGGAATTGTCGCCACGCGAGATGCAGGCCAGGCCGGATGCATAGCTGGCCGCGATCGCGATGGCCTGCCCGGTGGCGTGGGCGCTCATCGACAAGGCCTTGGCGGCAGCCGCCGCTGCGGCCAGCGTGCCCAGCACCGAGGTCGGGAAGAAGCCGCTGTTGCGCACCGCCGTCCCGCCCCATGCCGGCGAGCAGGCCGCCCAGCCGATGCGTCCGCCGACTTCGTCTCCCGCGACGACGGCATCCAGGAACGCCTGCCCGCTCGCATTGGCCAGTTCGCAGGCGGCCAGCGCCGCGGGGATCACGATGGTCGAGAAATGCGCCACCGAGGGCATGTGGACGTCGTCGAAGTCGTAGCCGTGCCCCAGCGTCGCGTTGACCATTGCGGCGGCGGCCGGAGACAGTCTTTCGTCGCGGCCGACGACCACGCAGTTTCCGGCCCCGCAGGCCTGGCTCGCCGCCCGTACGGCCGCGTCGGCGAACGGCTCCGCGGCCGCGGCGAACATGCAGCCCACGGTGTCGACGATCGTGGCATGCAGTCCTTCCCTGGCTCCCGGCGACAGGCTCGCGAGTTCGATGTCGGCAACGGCGCGAGCCAGAGTCTCATGCAATGTCATGCTGCGATTCCCGGTCGTATGGATGCGCCGGGCGTCAGCCGCCGGCCTTGACGTTCTGGGCCTTCACTACCGCCGCCCAGCGCTGGACCTCGGAATTGATGAAGGCGCGATACTCTTCGCTGGTGACCGGTTCCGGCAGCGCGACGCCTTGTTCCTGGTATACCCGCCTGACCTGCGGGTCGTCCAATGCCTGGTAGATCGCTTGCTGCATCTTCTCGATCACGGGCACGGGGGTCTGGCTCGGCGCGAGCATGGCCCACCAGGAGTCTCCCACCACCGGCGCGAAACCCTGTTCCAGCAGCGTCGGCGCATCGATGCCCGGGAATCTCTCCTTGCTCATCACCCCGATCGGGCGCAGGCGGCCGTTCTTGATCTGGGGAGAGGTCAGCCCCACCGACCCGATGCCCAGGGGGATCTCGCCGGCGATCGTCGCCATGACCATGGGGTTTCCCCCCTTGTACGGCACATGCGTGGCCGACAGCTTCGACTCGCTGGCCAGTTCGAGCATGGCCAGGTGGGCAAGGCTGCCCGTGGAGTAGGTCCCGAAGAACAGGCCACCGGCCCGGGCACCCGCGCGGGACCAGAGTTCGCGCAGGGTCTTCTCCTTGGCGTCGGCCTTCACCACGAGCACCTGGGGCGACACGCCCAGCGGCGCGACCGGGACCAGGTCCGTCATGGGATCGAACGGGAAATTGGGAGTGATGGCCGGGCCGGTCGCATAGGAATCGGCGACGATCACGAAGGTATAGCCGTCGGGCTCCGCCTTGGCGACCATCGCGGTGCCTATCGCGCCCTGGGCGCCCGGCCGGTTGTCGACGATGACGGTCTGCCCCAGCGATTTCTGCAGTTTGTCCTGCAGCAGGCGGGCGATGAGGTCGGTGGTGCCGCCCGGCGGGAACGGGACCACGAATTTCAGGGGCTTGCCGGGCCAGTCGGCGGCGCCGGCCACGCCGGTCGCCAGGGCGCTGAACGCGAGCACGAGCGCGCGCAGGATTTTCTTCATGGATGTCTCCTGTGGTTTGTTCGGCGTTCCGGTCGCGCCGGAACCTTCTTCGATCAATGGGCGAGAGTCGCCATTCCGGCCGAGTTGTCGAAGACCGGCGGACGCGGATGCCTTTGCCAGGCGACCATGTCGGCATTGCGGTCGGCGAAGGCGGCCGGCAGCTTCTCGAAGCCCGGGATGTTCACCCACAGGCGCAGGAGGTGCCGGCGCCGGTCCGGGTCTTCCCAGTCCTCGAAATCGTTTCTGGAATGCAGCACCACGTAGTTGCAGACTAACTGGATATCGCCCGGCTCGAATCCCATGTCCAGGCAGATTCCCGGGTCGTCGCACAAGGCGTCCATGAGATCCATGGCCTCGATGTGGCGCGGCGTCAGGCGGGGCACGTCGGGAAAGCGTTGCGCCGATTCGATGAAAGTGCGGTTGTAGCGGACGAACAGGCGGCCATCCACGAAGTTGAAGCAGGGCTGCACGTAATAGGGATTCTGGCCTTCGCTTTCCTCGCCGCGCCGGTCGACATAGAGCGGCTGCATCATGACGTCCAGGAGGTCGGGGCGCCGAGCGAGAAACTCGTTGTAGATGGCGGTCGAACTGACCAGTCTGGATTCGCCGCCCTTGCGGGCCTTGCGCAGGCACATCAGGCCGACCACATCCGTCGAGTCGTTGTGGAAAGGGATATTCATGTGCGTCTGGTAACCCCGGGCCTTCATGTTGGTTTTCCAGTCCACGCCGATATCGCGGACATGGCCCAGCACGTCGCCCTGGGCATTCTGCGCGAAGGCCGGACCGAGATGGGTCCCGAGCCCCCAGTACATGATCGCCGCGTCCATTTTGGAAAGCTTTTCCACGGGCAGGCCACGCAGCAGGACGAAGCCCCGGCCGTCCGCCAGCTCCCGCTTGATCTCCTCGAGCCTGGGCTGCAGGCGGGGAAGGGGGAAATCCGCCTTCGATATGCCGGGGATCTGCAGCCCCGCTGTCTTGACGCGGTCCAGCGCCGCTTCGAGTTCCGATAGCTCTCCCTCGTCCAGCCGAATCATCCATTCGGTGCTTTTCGCCAGGTCTTTTCCGTACCAGGCGGAGGGATGGGAATAGGGTTTCAAATCCGATGACATGGCCGTTCCTTCTCGAAATATGGGAAATGCTTCCCGTATAATGGGAGTATCGAAAGCGGCACAAAAGCTGTCAATGCGCGGCGAACTGGGGTTTACCCTGGTTTCTCGAATATTCCCGCCACGCAAGGGCGTTGCCGGATGCTCGACCTATAATTCGGGACCAGCATCCCGGAGCCGATATGGACAAGACCTTGCTGAAAGGCCTCGCGGTACTGGAAGCCGTGGCGGAAAAGGCGGGCAAACCCAGAACGATCGAAGAACTTGCGCGCCAATTGCAGTTGACACGCAGCACGGTCCATAGAACCTTGCAGACCCTGGCCCACGCGCACTACCTGGCCCAGGACGAGACAGGCAGCTACTACACCACCATGAAGCTGTTCGAAATCGGCGCGGGCCAACTGCGCCGGTTCGATGTCAGGCGTTTCGCCCAGCCGAAGATGCAGGCCCTGCAGGAAGAAACCGGCGAGAACGTGCATCTCGCGGTGCTCGAGGCATTCAGCGTCATTTACATAGACCGGGTGGAAAGCGAACAGCCCGTCCGCTCCTACACGGCCATCGGGGCTCGCGCGCCTGCCTACGCCGTGGCCACGGGCAAGGCCATGCTGGCCCACCAGCCCGAAGGCTATGTCGAGCGCCATGCCGGTCATATGGCCGCGCACACTCCGCTCACGGTGTGCACGCTGGAAGGCTTGCACGCCATACTCAAATCCGTCCGGCGCGACGGCTACGCGATCAATCAGGGCGAGTGGCGCGAAGGCGTGGGCGGATGCGCGACGCCGATATTCGACGCCGCCGGCAGCGTCATTGCCGCGCTCGGCGTTTCCGGACCGCTCTCCCGCCTGACTCCGCACCGACTTCACGAACTGGGCCGCGCCGTCAAGAAGTACGGAGCGGAACTTTCCTCCGCCATCGGCTACCGGAACTGACCGCCCCGGGCGCGCCTTGCGTCCTATTGCGCACGCCAAAGAAAACGTTTCATTGACAACGGCGAACGGCGCTTTTATAGTTCGATGCACGAAAGGTCGGGCATGGCTTGCCCAAGTACATAATCATTCTGGAGACAGCGTAAACAAAGCCTCTTCCTGAATCGACAGGGGTAAAGAGGCTTGCGACCAAGAACGCATTCTCGCCGGTCTTGTGGCCGGCTGATAATGAAATGTTTCACCTGCCGGTGGGCCGCGGGAACCGCTCCCTTCGCCGAGGGCGAGCCCGGCAGAAAGCCACGATTTGCTGGAGGAGCCCATGCCGCGCGCATATTTCGACGATTTCTTTCCCGGCCAGGACTGGGGCAGCACCGTCTGGGTGGCCACCGAAGAGATCTGCCGGTCATGGACCACCCTGGGCCTGGGCCGCTCGCCGGCCGCGGCGGGCGACGCGCCGCGCATCCCGCCTGCGCTGCTGCAGATCGCGCTGGCCAAGTGCATCCAGGACAAGCTGCGCGACAAGCCGCCGGGCGGCATCCACGCCAAGCAGAAATTCACCTTCCACGCTCCGGCCTGCGTCGGCGACACGCTGACCACGCAGCTCAAGGTCTCGACCAAGTACCTCAAGCGCGAGCGCAAATACGTCGAGTTCGACTCGATCACCACGAACCAGGCGGGCCGCGTGGTGGCCACCGGCCTGAGAACGACCATCTGGGCCGCGTAGCGCCCGCACAAGGAACCCGAAAGCATGTCCCTAGCCAACGAACTGGCGGTCGGCGCGGCCTTGCCGACCAAGTCGCTGCGGATCACCCGGGCGTTGGTCGACGCCTTTGGCGAGCTGGCCGACGATTTCAATCCCATCCATTTCGACGACGAAGTGGCGCGCAAGCGCGGTTTCTCCGCGGCCATCGGCCACGGCGCCATCGCGGCGTCGCTGGTCTTCGCCATGCTGACCGACTGGCTGGATGACTGGCCGGTCGAGTCCGACGACCTGGACCTGGTGTTCGTCGGGCCGGTCATCGTCGGCGACCTGGTGACGGCCGGGGGCGAGATCGAGGCCGAGGAAGACGGGGCCTGGCGCTGCAAGGTATGGTGCCGCAACGAGCAGGACAAGCCGGTCATCGCGGGCACGGCCCGCGTGCGCCGCGAGCGGGCGCAGGCATGAGCGCGGAACTCGAGCGCGTGTTCCGGCCGCGGTCGGTCGCCGTCGTCGGCGCCAGTTCCGATCCCGGCAAGTTCGGCGGCAAGGTCATGGGCTACCTGACGCGGCACGGCTATGCCGGCACGATCCTGCCCATCAATCCCAAGTACGACACGCTCGACGGCTGGCCCTGCTACGCCAGCGTGTCCGCCATTCCCGCCGACATTCCGGTCGACGCGGTGCTGATCGCCGTGCCGCGCGAGCGCGCCGTGGACGTGGTGCGCGAATGCGGGCCGCGCGGGGCGGCGGCGGTGGTGTTCACTTCCGGCTTCGCCGAGGCGCCCGGCGAGGGCGCGGCCCTGCAGCGGGCGCTGGCCGACGAAGGGCGCCGCGCCGGCGTGCGCATCCTAGGACCGAACTCCTTCGGCTACGTGAACTTCGTCGATCGCGTGACCGCCTCGCCCGCCATCGCCCTGCGCCACGGCGCGATCGACGCCGGGCGCATCGGGCTGGTGAGCCACAGCGGGGGCGCCGCGCTGGGATCCATCTACGCCATGGCGCGCGAGCGCGGCATCGCGTTCAGCCACATCATTTGCCCGGGCAACGAGTCGGACATCGACGCCTGCGAGGTGATCGAGTTCCTGGTCGACGATCCGCACACCGATGTCGTCGCCGCCGTGCTGGAAGGCGTGGCCGACGGCCCGCGGCTGATGCGCGGCCTGGCCGAGGCGCGCCGCCGCGGCAAGCCCGTGGTGATGCTCAAGGTCGGGCAGTCGGAACTGGGCCAGCGCATCGCGCTGTCCCACACCGCGCACATGGCGGGGTCCGACGCCATCTTCGATGCGGTCGTGCGCCAGTACGGGGTGATCCGCGTCTCCGACTACGACGAACTCTATCTGCTGGCCGGCCTGCTGGCGTCCCTGACGGACGAACAACGGCGCCGCATCGGCGAACGGCCGGGCATCGGCGTGATCTCGATCTCCGGCGGCATCGGTGCGATCCTCGGCGACCTGGCCGGCAGCGCCGGCCTGCGCTTCGCCGATCTGTCCGCGGACACCCGCGAGCGCCTGCAGCCGCTGTTGCCGGATTTCCAGTTGGCCGACAATCCCTTCGATGTCGGCGCGGTGGCGCTGACCGATCCGTCCGTGGTGGGCAAGGCCGCGCGCATCCTGTCGCAGGATCCCGGCGTGGGCGTGGTGGTGCCCGCCATCACCGTGGCGGAAGACTACGACTCCATCCTCGAGGAAATCGCCGGGCTGGAGGGCGCCACGCCCGCCGTGGCGCTGTGGTCGGGCCGCAGCTTCCGGGGGCGCGGCGCCGGGATCCTCAAGGAAGGCAAGGTGCCTTACTTCGACACGCCGGCGCAGCTGGTGACGGCGCTGTCGCGCCTGACGCGGTATTGCGCGCAGCGCCGGCAATGGCTGGAATCGCCGGGCAAGGCGCCGGCGCCGGAGGCGGCCGCCTCCGGGCCCGCCGCGCGGCCCGGCCAGCCTGCGCTGGACGAATGGCAAAGCAAGCAATGGCTGCGCGCGCTGGGTTTTCCCGTGGTCAAGGGCGACATCGCCCAGAGCGAATCGCAGGCGCTGCGGATCGCCGAGTCCCTGGGCTATCCGGTCGTGCTCAAGCTGCTGTCGGCCGACCTGCCGCACAAGTCCGAGCACGGGGCGGTGATCCTGGGCCTGCGCGGCGCGGCGGAAGTGGCCGATGCCTATCGGCGCCTGCAGGGCGTGGCGGAAAGCCTGGCCGGGTCGGCGCGCGTGGACGGCGTGCTGGTGGAAGCCATGTTCCGCGCGCCGCTGGAGGTGGTGGTGGGCCTGAACGTCGACCCGCAGTTCGGGCCGGTCGTGATGGTCGGCAGCGGCGGCGTCCTGGTCGAGCTGCTGCGCGACACCGCCTTCCTGGTCCCGCCGTTCGGCGAGCGCGAGATCCGGGCGGCGATCGCCGGCACGCGCACGCTGGGGCCCCTGCTGCGGGGCTTCCGCGGCCGCCCCGCGGCCGACGCCGACGCGCTGGTCGCCTTCCTGCTGCAATGTTCGGCGCGCGCCGAAGCCATGGCCGAACACGCGGCCGAAGTCGAAATCAACCCCCTGTTGGTCGGTGAGAAAGGGCGGGGCGCATGGGTGGCGGATGCCCTGGTGCGCCTGCGCACGGACGGCGATACGCCGAAGCAAGAGAGACTGGACAAGTCCAAGGAGACAATGGCATGAACAAACATCACATTCCCGCATGGAAACGCCTGGGCGGCGCCGCATCGGCCTGCGCCCTGCTGGTCACGGCCGGCGCGCCGGCCGCCTCGCACGCCGCCGAGCCGCAGAAGGTCACCATCGCGATCGCATCCAGCGTGCTGGACGCCTCGCAGGCCAGCAACACCTCGGTGCCCATCTACACCGGCTGCTGGAAGAAGGCCGGCTACGACGTGACGATCCAGACCACCAACGGCTCGACCGCCATCCAGTCGCTGGTGACGGGCCAGATCGATTTCGCCTACATGGGCACGTCCAACGCCGTGGTCGCGATTTCGCGCGGCGCGCCGATCAAGGGCGTCTACCTGAACATCCGCAAGAACTTCCAGTTCCCGGTGGTGCTGGAGTCCAGCCCCATCCGGAAGGTCGCCGACTTCAAGGGCAAGACCATGGGCGTGGCCTCGTACGGCACGCCGACCGTACAGGTGGTCAAGGCCATGATGGCCGAGGCCGGCCTCGACCCGAACAAGGATGTCACCATCGTGGAGACCGGCTTCGGCGGCCAGGCCGTGACGGCGCTGACCAAGGGCACGGTGGACATCTGGGGCACCTGGGATTCGCAGGCCGCCACCGCCGAGAACATGGGCGTCAAGCTGCGCCGGTTCTCGTCGCCCGCCGCCGACAAGCTGCGCCTGGGCGCGGCCTATTTCGTGCGCAACGAGTATCTCGCCTCCAAGCCCAAGGTGGTCGGCGACATCCTGCGCTGCGTGGCCGAGGGTGCGGTGATCACGCAGACCAATCCGGCCGGCGTGCTGCGCGCCCACTGGGAGGTCTATCCCGCCACCAAGCGCGCCGACGTCAGCGAAGAGAAGAACTTCCAGAACAGCCTGCACATCCTGGAGACGCGGCTGAACTATCTGGCGCTGGAGCCCGGCGAGCGCTGGGGCGAAAGCCCGAAGGGCGCGGTGGGCGACATGGTGGCCTTCATGCGCAGCACCGGCGCGCTGACGGCCGACGTGGATGCCGACAAGGTGTTCACCAACCAGTTCGTCGACGCGATCAACGACTTCGACGTGGCTGCCGTGAAGGCCTCGGCCGCCAAGCTGCCCTCGAAATGACCGGCGGCGCGACGATCCGGGCGCACGAGGCGCCGTCGGCCGGCCAGGCCGCCCCGGCGGTGCAAATCGAGGGGCTCGAGAAGAGTTATGCCAGCCACCGCGGGGAAGCGATCCGCGCCTTGGGGCCCTTGTCCTTCTCGGTGCCCGACGGCGGTTTCCTGACCATCGTCGGGCCGTCGGGCTGCGGCAAGTCCACGGTCCTGAGGCTGCTCTCCGGCCTGATCGAACGGACGGCGGGGACGATGCGGGTGCGCGGCCAGGAAGTGGACGCTACCCAGGGTGACATCGGGTTCGTCTTCCAGTCGCCGACGCTGCTGCCCTGGAAGACGGCCATGGAGAATGTGCTGCTGCCGGCCGACGTGCTGCGCCTGGACCGCGCGGCCAGCCGCTCGCGCGCCCGCATGCTGCTCGACCTGGTCGGGCTGGGCGATTTCGCCGAGCGCTATCCGCGCGAGCTCTCCGGCGGCATGCAGCAACGGGTGTCGATCGCGCGCGCGCTGATCCACGATCCCTCCATCCTGCTCATGGACGAGCCCTTCGGCGCGCTCGACGCCATGACGCGGGAAACCATGAGCGTGGAGCTGCTGCGCATCTGGCAGCGCTCGCGCAAGACGGTGCTGTTCGTGACGCATTCGATTCCCGAGGCGGTATTCCTGGGCACCCATATCCTGGTGCTCACGCCGCGTCCGGGGCGGATCGCCGATTTCATCGAGCCCGGCCTGCCGGCCGACCGCACGCTGGACGTCATGTCCACGCCCGCGTTCGGCGAAATCGTCAAGCGCATCCGACACCATTTCCAGGTCAAGGGAGGTATGGAATGAATGTCCTGAGGCGCCGGCCCGAATGGGTCCTGATCCCGCTGGTCTTCGTCGTCGTCGTGGGCGCCTGGGAAGCCCTGACGCGGTTGCTCGAAGTGCCTGTCTACGTGGTGCCGCCACCGTCCCTGGTCCTGCATGTGCTGATCGCGGGCCTGGGCAGCGGCAGCTACCTGGGGCACGCTGTCTACACGCTGGGCGAGGCGCTCGGCGGTTTCGGCGTGGCGGCGATAGGCGGCATCGGGATGGGCATGCTGATCGCCTCGTCCCCGCTGCTCGAGCGCACGCTCTATCCCTACCTGGTGGCGATCCAGACCACGCCCAAGATCGCCATCGCGCCGCTGTTCATCATGTGGTTCGGCTTCGGCATCACCTCCAAGGTGCTGGTGGCGGCGCTGGTCGCCTTTTTCCCGATCCTGGTCAACGTGATCGCCGGGCTCAAGTCCACCGACGCGCAGCGCATAGAGCTCATGCGCTCCGTGCGGGCCACGCGCTGGCAGACGTTCCGCATGGTGCGCCTGCCCAGCGCGCTGCCGATGATCTTCGCCGGCCTGAATGTCGGCATCGTGTTCAGCCTGCTGGGCGCGATCGTGGGGGAATTCGTCGGTTCGCGCAACGGCCTGGGCAACCAGGTCATGCAGATGAACGCCAACCTGGATGCCGCCGGCGTGTTCTCGGTGCTGGTCGTGCTGTCGGCGATCGGCATCACGCTGCACCTCCTGATGCAGGCGGCCCAGCGCCGCATCCTGTTCTGGCACGAATCCACGCAGAAGCAGCAATAGGGAGAGAACCGCGCCGCCGGGCCTGCCGGCCGGCGCGGCCATGCATGGTCGCGCGACCCGCTGCCCGGCCGTCGCGCCTGCGGCGCGGATCGGGCCGGGTCCGGTCCCCGGCGGCTTCAGGCGGCGCGGGGCACCGGCGCGCAGGACTCGCGCACCAGCAACTCGGTCGGATACATGATCTCGCGCGGCGTGAACGGCTGGCCGGCGTTGGCGATGCGCTCCAGCAGCAGGTTCGCGCAGGAAATGCCCAGCTCCGCGTAATCCCACCGCACGACCGAGATGGCCGGCTCGAGCAGCATGGCGAGATCGGAGTCGGCCGCGCCGATGATCGACAGGTTGTCCGGTATGCGCAGCTTGCGCGCGCGTATGCTGCGCAGGCTGCCCGGCAGCATGTCGATGCCGCCGATCAGGATGGCGGTGGGCGGCGCGCCGATCCCGAGCACGGCCGAAGTCTCGACGAAGGCCGTGGCCGAATCGAAGGCCTTGGCCCGCACCAGCTTGGGGTCGTCCTCGATCAGCCCGGCGGCCACCGCGTCGCGGTAGGCGCGCAGGCGCTCGCGGCCGGGATAGACGTCGGCGCTGCCGGTGATCAGGGCGACCCGCCGGTGATTCAGCGATACCAGGTGGTTGATCGCCCGCATCATGCCTTCGTAGTGGTCCAGCAGCACCGCGTCGGCGTATTCGTTGGCCGGACGGTCCAGCAGCACCAGGGGAAGCCGCATGTTCCTGCGGGCCGTGGCCAGTTCGGCATTGGACTCCGAGGAGGTGGTCATGATCATGCCGTCGACGCGGCGTTCGCTCATCAGGCCCAGCAGCTCGAGCTCGCGCTTGGGGTGGTCTTCCGAACAGGTGATCAGCAGGGTATAGCCGGCGGCGTGAAGCACGTCCTGCACCGCGCGCACGAAGCGGGCGAGCGTGGGAATGGTGATGCTGCGGATCATGATCCCGATGGTGCGCGTGTTTCCGCCGCGCATGCTCTGGGCCATGATGTTGGGCTTGTAGCCGAGCTGGGAGATAGCCTGCTCGACGCGATCGCGCACGCTCTGCGTGACGCTCGGCGCCCCGTTGACGACCCGCGACGCGGTGCCCAGCGAGACGCCTGCGAGACGGGCCACGTCTTTGATCGTTATCTTCTCGTCCATGGTCGATTGCGGGGTCGCGAAGGGGTCATGGGGGGTGTCCCGGCGATATTACACTGCCCGGTCCCCCATTTCTAGTGAAACGTTTCATTGACACCTGCCCAAGCCGTCGGTAAGATTCCCGGCATCACGAACAAAGCCTATGCGAAGGAGCGGCAGGAGACATGGATCTGGGACTCAAAGGAAAAGCGGTCTTGATGACCGGGGCCAGCCGCGGCATAGGGCTGGCGGCCGCCCAGGCCTTCGCCCGCGAAGGCGCGCACGTGGCCATCGTGGCGCGCGGGGCGCAGGACCTGGAAACCGCCCGGGCCGCCGTGCAGGCGGTCGCCGCGGGCGGCGAAGTCCTGGCGCTGCCCTGCGACGTCGCCCGGCTGGAGAACCTGCCCGCCCTGGTGGACGCCGTGGTCGGCAAGTGGGGCACGGTGGACGTGCTGGTCAACAACGCCGGCGCGGGCCGCTACAAGCCCTTCCTGGAAGTCTCCATGCAGGAGCTGTCGGACACCTACCATTTGAACGTTTTCTCGGCCTACCGCCTGTGCCAGCTGGTCGTGCCCATCATGAAGGGCAACGGCGGCGGCGCCATCGTCAACGTCGGCGGCATTTCGGGAATCCAGGCGCCCAAGTACCCGCTGTTCGCGACCGCCTCCGGGCCGACCAAGGCGGCGATCTACAACTTCAGCAAGACGCTGGCGGCGGAGTTCGGGCGCGACAACATCCGCGTCAACTGCCTGATGCCCGGCCTGACCCTGACCCCGCGCTTCGAGGAAATGATCCTCAAGGCCGCGGACGGCGACCGCGAAAAGGTCGGCGAGCAAATGAAGCAGTGGGGCAAGGACATCCTGCTCAAGGACCGGCGCTGGGCCACCAGCGAGGAAATCGGCGACCTCATCGTGATGCTGGCCTCCGAACGCGCCAGCTATGTGACCGGCGCCGGCGTGATCGCCGACGGCGGCATCGTGCGCGCCCTGTAGGAGAAAAACATGAGCGGTTTCAAGCGCAAGGTGGCGATCGTCGGCATCGGCGAGACCGAGGTCGGCAAGGTGCCCCATCTCAGCCCCATGCAGTTCCACGCGATCCCGGCGCTCAAGGCGCTGGAAGACGCCGGCCTGACCAAGAACGACATCGACGGCGTCCTGACGCGCGGCTCCCACACCGAAGACTTCGCCATGCACAGCGCGGTCTTCGCGGAATACATGGGCATCACCCCGCGCTACACGGCCAAGATCCACCTCGGCGGGGCGACGTCCTGCGCCATGGTGCACCACGCGGCGTCGGCCGTGGCCGCGGGCCTGTGCGACACCGTGCTGATCGCCTCCGGCGACAAGCGCCTGTCGGGCCTGACGCGCGAACGCGTGGTGGCCCAGGCCGCCGACTACGGCCATCCCCAGTTCGAGGCCCCCTACGGTTCGCTGATGGTCGGCATGTACGCGCTGGCGGCGCGCCGGCACATGCATGTCTACGGCACCACGCCGGAGCAGCTGGCGGCGGTGGCCGTGACCGAGCGCCGCCACGCCCAGCTGCACGGCGGCGCGCAGAAGATGGATCCGCTGACGATCGAGGACGTCCTCAGTTCCAGGATGGTCGCCGATCCGCTGCACGCCAGCGACTGCTGCCTGATCTCCGACGGCGGCGCCGCGATCGTGGTCACCACGGCCGAGCGCGCCCGCGACCTGAAGCAGAAGCCCATCTACATCCTGGGCGCCGGCGAAGGCTCGACGCACGAGCACATCAGCCAGGCCGCCGACCTGACCGTCTGCGGCGCGCGTTTCGCGGGCGAGACCGCGTTCGCCATGGCGGGCGTCAAGCCTTCCGACATCGATACCGCCATGCTCTACGATTGCTTCACGATCGTGGTGCTCATGCTGCTCGAAGACCTCGGCTTCTGCGCCAAGGGCGAGGCCGGCGCCTTCGTCCAGGGCGGCGGCATCGCGCTGGGCGGCCAGCTGCCGGTCAACACGCACGGCGGCATGCTGTCGCATTCCGCGCCGGGCTACGCGAACGGAATCTTCCACCTGACCGAAGCCGTCAAGCAGCTGCGCGGCCAGGCCGCCGGCCGCCAGGTGCCGGACGCCGAGCTGGCGCTGGTCCACGGCAACGGCGGCATGCTGTCCACGCACGCCGCGGTCATCCTCGGAGCGCACTGACATGGCCGATGCCAAGAAACCCATTCCCGTTCCGAACGAAGACTCCATGGAGTATTGGGCCGGCTGCCGGGAAGGCCGGCTGATGCTGCAGCAGTGCGAGGCCTGCGGCCACGTGCGCTTCTATCCGCGCATCCTGTGCACGGCCTGCGGCAAGACCGATACGCGCTGGATCCAGGCCTCGGGCAAGGGCACGGTGTACACCTATACCGTCGTGCACCGCGCGCCGAGCGCCGCCTTCAAGGAAGACGTGCCCTATGTCCTGGCCCTGGTCGAGCTCGACGAAGGCCCGCGCATGATGACCAACCTGGTCGACACCGGCGACCGCAAGCTCGAGATCGGCATGCCGGTCAGCGTGGTATTCGAAAAAATGAGCGACGAAATCTCGGTGCCGAAGTTCAAGCCGGCGGGGGAGCCGTAGATATGCGTTCGGCCTATTTCGACGATCTGGTGCCGGGCGAAAGCTGGGGGGAATACACCTGGGTGGCCACGCAAGCCTTCTGCGAGCAGTGGCAGAAGATCACCGGCGACGATTTCTCGCTGTACGGCGATAACGCGGCCAGCCGCGAGGCCTTCGGCGGCGCCCTGGCGCCGCCCAGCCTGGCCTATGTGTTCCTGTCCGACTGCATCCAGGAACTCATGCCGGATCGTCCCCAAGGGGGGGTGTACGCGCGCCAGAAGCTGACCTTCCTGGCGCCCATGCTGAAGAACGACGCGCTCACCACCCGCATGCGGGTGGCGGAAAAATACATCAAGCGCGAGCGCCGGTTCGTCAGGATCGAGACCGAGACCTTCAACCAGCACGGTATCAAGGTCCTGCTGGGCGACCGCCTGTCGGTCTGGGGAGGCTAGGATGACACCCGCCCCGAAGCGCCGCGCGCTTCCACCCCGCATCGACCGGAACCCGTTTCATGCGTTGCGGGCGGCGCGTAGCGCCATGGAGCAAATACTATGATCCGCAATCCGCTCATCGACGCCGGCCAGGACCTTCCCTGCACGGTGGAACTGGCCATGGACGCCGGGCTCAGCCAGGCGTTCTGCGAGCTGATCGACGACCGCAACCCGGTGCATTTCGACGACGCCTTCGCCCGCGCCAAGGGCTTCCCGGGCGCCATCGCCCACGGCGCCATCGCCGCGTCCCTGCTGCCGCGCCTGCTGACCAAGTGGCTCGGCGCCTGGCCGCTGGCGCAGGACGATATCGACGTCTCCTTCGTGGCGCCGCTGCTGGTGGGGGACACCGTCACCGCCCGCGGCCGTTGCGTCGCGGTGGAGGACGGCGCCGTCGTCTGCGAACTGTGGTGCGAGAACCAGGACGGCAAGCCGGTGGTCAAGGGCCAGGCCCGGGTCGGCCGCCGTCCCGCCGCCGCCCCCTGAATGCGCGCCTGGCGCGCGCCGATCCGGAGAACCGAATTGCCCGTTTCCTTGTGGTCATGCCTGGACGAAGCCGCGCAGCGCGCGCCCGGGCATCCGGCCGTCATTTTCGAACACCGCGTCACGTCCTATGCCGGGCTGCGCGAGCAGGCCGTGCGCGTGTCCGACGCATTGTGGACGCTGGGCGTGCGCCCCGGGGACCGTGTGGCCCTGCTGGCCGCCAACCGGCCGGAATATCTCGTCCTGCTGTTCGCCGCGGCGCGCATCGGCGCGTCCCTGGTGCCCCTGAATACCCGCTACGGCAGCGCCGACCTGCAGGAAGCCCTGCGCCGCTGCGGCGCGTCGGTGCTGTTCTACGCCCGGGGCTTTCGCCGGCAGGACTTCGGATCGCTGCTGGATTTCGCCCTGCGCCATGCGCGGGCCGACGGCGCCCTGCAGGCGCCTGAACTGCCGGAACTGCGGCGCGCCATCTGCCTGGACGACGACGGACCGCAGGGCGATGTCCTGGACCGCATCGCGCCGGGCGCCGACCGCCAGTCCGCGCCGGAGCTGCCGGAAGCCGAGCGCGCCGAGGCCGTCGGCCTGATGCTGTTCACTTCGGGCAGCAGCGGCTTTCCCAAGCCCGTCATGCTGGGCCAGGGCCAGATGGTCCGCAACATGGCTCGCGTGCGCGACCGGCAGGGGATCCGCGCCGACGACCGCATGCTGTCCTACCTGCCGTATTTCCATGTTTTCGGCGGGCTGATCAGCCTGCTGGTGCCCATCCTGAGCGATGCCACCATCGTCATGATGCCCGCCTTCGAATCGGCCGAATCGATGGCCCTGGTCCAGCGCTACCGCTGCACCGTGGTCTACGGCGTGGCCACCACCTACGGCGCCTGGTTCAACGATCCCGAATACGGCAACTACGACCTGTCTTCCCTGCGCACCGGCATATGCTCGGCCGGCCTGCCGGCCATGTCGGCCACCGCGCGCCGCGTGCGGGCCGAGATCGCGCCCATGCATTCGCTGTTCGGCATGACCGAGACAATGGGCGTCGCCTCGCTGACCCTGGCGGACGACGACGAAGGGCATGCCACGGGCTCCGCCGGGCGCCCGCTGCCCGACGCCGGGATCGCCATCGTCGATCCCGCGACCGGCGCGCGCCTGCCCGCCGGCGAGCCCGGCGAGATCCGGGTGCGCGGCGACATGGTCACGAAGGGCTATTTCCGCATGCCGGAGCAGACCGCCCGCGCCATCGACGCCGAGGGCTGGCTGCATACCGGCGATCGCGGCTGGCTGGACGAGCACGGCTACCTGTGCGTGGCCGGCCGCCTGGACGACCGCCTGCGCTGCGGCGGCGAGAATATCGATCCCCGCGAAGTCGAGCACTTCATCCAGACCCATCCGGGCGTGGCGGCCTGCCAGGTCGTCGGGGTGCCGGATCCACGGCTGATCGAGATCCCCGTGGCCTTCATCGTGGCGCGCGCCGGCAGTTCGGTCGGCGAAGTCGAGATCCAGGAATACTGCCGCGGCCGCATCGCCAACTTCAAGACGCCGCGCCGCGTGTTCGCGGTCGAGGAATTCCCCGGCTGGATGCACAAGGTGCAGCGCTACAAGCTGCGCGAGGACGCCATGCGCCGCATGGGACTGGAAGAGCCGAAGGGCTGAATCCCTGACGGGTGCGCGAAAAGACCGGGCCCGCCGCAAGGCGGGCCCGGTCTTTTTCCATGGACAGGCGGCGCGGGGCGCCGCGCCCCAGGGCCTTACTGGTCCAGCTTCAGGTGAATGCTGTCGATGATCGCCTTGTACTTGGCGATTTCGCGGGTGAAACGCTCGGCGCATTCCTCCGGCGTGGTGATGACCGGCACCGAACCCAGCGCGGCCAGCTTCTCGCGCATTTCGGGGGTTTTCAGGGCTGCGTTGGTCATGGCGTTGAGCTTGTCCACCGAGGCCTTGGGCATGCCGGCGGGACCGGCCAGCCCGAGCCAGACCGAGAATTCGAAATCCTTGATGCCCAGTTCCTCGGCCGTCGGCACGTCCGGCAGGATGGGGGTGCGCTGCTTGGAGAACACCGCGAGCACCCGGAGCTTGCCGGCCGCGGTCTGCGCCAGCACGCTGGAAATGTTCAGGAAGCCGGCCGGGATCTGTCCCGCCACCAGGTCGCTGACCACCGGGCCTTCGCCCTTGTAGGGCACCTGCAGCAACTGGGTGCCGGTCACCTGCGCGAACTTCTCGCCCGACAGGTGGCCCGTGCCGCCCAGGCCGCTGTGGCCGAAGGCCAGCTTGCCGGGATCGCGCTTGGCGGCGTCGATGAATTCCTGCAGCGTCTTGTAGGGCTGGGAGGCGCCGACCACCACGACGTTGGGGGCTTCGGCCACCATGCCGATGGGGGTGAAATCCTTGACGGCGTCGTACAGGCGATTGCCGTACAGGGTCGGGTTGGTGCCGTGCGTGGCGCCGTTGGCCATGAGCACGGCGTAGCCCTCGCTGCCCGAGCGGGCCACGGCCGAAGCCCCGACCGAGCCGTTGGCGCCCGGCTTGTTCTCGACGATGAAGGTGGCGCCGGACTGCTTGCTCAGTTCGCTGGCCAGCAGGCGGGACACCAGGTCGTTGCTGCCGCCCGGGGAATAGGGCGAGACGATGCTCACGGGACGGCTGGGATAGTCGGCGCCCTTGTCGGCCGCCTGCGCGGCGCCGGCCGTCGCGCCGATCAGCAGCGCGGACAGGACGAATCTGGATACGGTTACTCTGGCCATGTCATTCCTTTGGTGTGGGTGGCTTGTCGTTGTCGGGATAGCGCTATGCGCGCTCGGGAAAGGTGGACGCCACGGGGGCGCTGTCGCGCTTCCATACCATGACGCTGCGCACGTACTCGATCACCACGGCGCCGTCCTGGTTCAGGCCGCAGGTGCGGACCTTGACGATGCCCTGCGTGGGACGCGACTTGGAAGGCCGGACCTCCAGCACTTCGGTTTCGGCGTACAGCGTGTCGCCGCCGAACACCGGGTTGGGCAGCTTGATGTAGTCCCAGCCCAGGGCGAAGCCGTTCTCGCTCAGGTCGCTGACCGCCAGGCCGGCCACCACCGACAGCGTGAGCGCGCTGTTGACCAGCGGCTTGCGGAACTCGGTCCGCGCGGCGTAGTGCGCGTTGAAGTGGATCTGGTTGGAGTTGTTGGTGATCATCGTGAACTGCGCGTTGTCCGTGTCGCTGATCGTGCGGCCCAGGCGGCTGCGGTAGATGTCGCCGACTTCGAAATCCTCCAGGAACCGGCCGATCCAGCCCTGTTTGACCTTGCCCATGTCATGCCTCCTGTGTCTTGAGTATGGCCAGCGCCCGCAGCAGGATGGGGCGGTCGACCAGTTGGCCGCCCACCGCCACCGACGCGTCGCCGCGCTGCTGGGCCTGCTCGAAGGCGTCCGCCACCTTGCGGGCGTATTCCAGTTCTTCGGGCTGGGGCGAGAAAATGCGGTTCAGGTCGGCCAGTTGGCGGGGATTGAACGTCGATTTGGCGGTGAAGCCCAGCCGGCGCGCCTGGATCGTATCCTTGAGCAGGCCGTCCGGGTCGTCCAGGTTGGGAAACACGCCGTCCACGCTCCACACTTGCGCGGCGGCCGCCGCCACCACGATGGTCGAGCGCGCATGGATCAGCTCGGCCGCTTCGCCTTCGCGCCGGGCGCTCAGCCCCAGGTCCAGGGCGTAGTCCTCGGCGCCGAAGATCAGGGCCGACACGCGGGGATCGGCGCACGCCACGGCATGGGCGTTGATCAGGCCCACGGCGCTCTCGATGGCGGCCATGATGCGCACCGACCCGGCCGGCAGGCCGCGCTCGGCTTCCAGCCTGGCCAGCCTGGCCGAGACTTCGCGCACTTCGTCGGCGCCGTTCACCTTGGTCAGGCAGATGCCTTGCAGGCCGGGGCCCACGATGGCCTTCAGGTCGTCGTCGAGCCAGGGCGTGGACAAGGCATTGACGCGCACATAGAGCAGCGGGCCGCTCCAGCCGGCGGCCAGCGTGGCGGCGATCATCTCGCGGCCCTGCTGCTTGTCTTCCGGCAGCACGCCGTCTTCCAGGTCGAGCAGCACGGCGTCGGCCTCCGAGCCGGCGGCCTTTTCCAGGAAGCGTTGCTTGTTGCCGGGCACGAACATCCACGAGCGTGGACGGTCCGTTTGCCTGCGTATGGTCATGTTCAGTCTCCGGTGGCGATGGGATGGAGTCGGGAAGGAAAGGCCGGCGTCAGTAGGAGCGCGGCAGGCCCAGGACGTGCTGGGCCAGGTAGGCCAGCACCATGTTGGTGGAGATCGGCGCCGTCTGGTACAGGCGGCTTTCGCGCCACTTGCGCTCGATGCCGTACTCGCTGGCGTAGCCGAAGCCGCCGTAGGTCTGGAGCGCGGCTTCGGCGGCCTTCCAGGTGGCTTCGGAGGCCAGCAGCTTGGCCATGTTGGCGTCGGCCCCGCATTCCTGGCGGGCCTCGAACAGCGCGGCGGCGCGGCGGCACATCATGTCGGCCGCTTCCAGTTCGGCATAGGCGCGGGCCAGGGGAAACTGCACGCCCTGGTTCTGGCCGATCGGCCGGTTGAAGACGTGGCGCTCGTTGGCGTATTCGCAGGCCTTGCGCAGCAGCCAGCGACCGTCGCCGACGCATTCGGTGGCCACCAGCGTGCGCTCGGCGTTCATGCCGTCGAGCACGTAGCGAAAGCCCTTGCCTTCCTCGCCGATGCGGTTCTCGACAGGGATCTCCAGGCCGTCCATGAAGACTTCCGTCGCGTTGTGGTTGATCATCGCCTTGATCGGCTTGATGTCCAGGCCCTTGCCGCGCGCCTCGCGCAGGTCCACCAGGAAGACCGACAGGCCGTCGGTGCGGCGGGCGGCCTCGGACAGCGGCGTGGTGCGCGCCAGCAGCAGCATCAGGTCCGAATGCAGCGCGCGCGACGTCCAGACCTTCTGGCCGTGGACGATGTAGCGATCGCCCGAGCGTTCGGCGCGGGTCTTGAGCTGGGTGGTGTCGGAACCGGTGGTGGGCTCGGTGATGCCGAACGCCTGGAGCCGCAGCTTGCCCTCGGCGATGCCGGGCAGGTAGCGCTGCTTCTGTTCCGGGCTGCCGTGGCGCAGCAGGGTGCCCATGATGTACATCTGCGCATGGGCCGGGCTGGCGGTGCAGCCGCTGGCGTTGATTTCTTCCAGGATCACGGCGGCGGCGCGCAGGGGCAGGCCGGAGCCGCCGTATTCCTCGGGGATCAGGGCGGCCAGGAAGCCGTTCTCGGTCAGGGCCTGCACGAACGCCGTCGGGTAGGCGTTCTGCTCTTCCAGCTCCAGCCAGTAGGCGATCGGGAACCGCTGGCAGACGCGGCGCACCGCTTCGCGCAGTTCGGCGTAGTCCTCGCCGAGCGCCATCATCACTGAGTCGGACATCTTTGCTACTTCTCCATGGTTGCGGGGGGAGCCGCGCCCAGGACGGCTTCGTTGTGCTGTCCCAGGGCGGGCGCGTTGCCGGCCTTGTACGGGCGCGCGCTGTCGAAGGTCAGCGGCAGGCCGACCATGCGCAAGGCGCCCGGCTCGGGCTGCTGCAGGATGCCGACCGCGTCCGTCTGCGGATGGGCTGCGACCTGTGCCACGTTCTGCAGGGCGGCGTTGGGCACGCCCTTTTCGTCGAGCGCGGCCATGAGCGCGTCGATCTCCCATTCGCGCACCAGACTTTCCAGCTCGGGGACCAGCGCCTCGCGGTGGATCACGCGCGCGCTGTTGGTCGCGTAGCGCTCGTCGTCGGCCATGGCGGGACGGCCCAGCGTGGCGCACAGCTTGCGGAACAGGTTGTCGTTGCCGGCGGCGACCATCAGCCAGCCGCCGCGGGTCATGAAGCACTGGTAGGGCACGATCTCGGCGATGCCCGAGCCGTGGGGGCGCCGGATCTTGCCGTCGGCCGCGAAGCTGGCCATGGGCACGGTCATCCAGGCCAGCGCGGCTTCGTAGAGCGAGGTGGCCACGTGGCCGCCGCGCCCGGTGCGCGCGCGATCGAGCAGCGCCGACAGGATGCCGATGGTCGACCACATGCCGGCGCCCAGGTCGACCAGCGAAACGCCGACGCGCACCGGCGGGCGTTCGCCGCCTTCGCCGGTGACGCTCATGATGCCCGCGCCGGCCTGCATGAGGGGGTCGTAGCCGGGCTTGTCCGCCAATGGCCCGGACTGCCCGTAGGCGCCGATGTCGCAATAGATCAGGCCGGGCTTGTCCGCCAGGAGCCGCTCGGCGTCCAGGCCGTAGCGCTGGGCGGTGCCGGCGCGCAGGTTCTGGATGACGATGTCGGCGCGCTCGACGATCAGTTCGCGCAGCGCGCGCGTCTGGGCCTCGTCGCCGAAATCCACGCTCAGGCTCTGCTTGCCGTGGTTCAGCGCATGGAAACAGGTGGCGTCCTGGCCCCAGAACGGCGGGCCCCAGCCGCGCGCGTAGTCTCCGCCCTTGGGATTCTCGACCTTGACGACGGTGGCGCCCAGCTCGGACAGGATCAGGCCCGCGTAGGGGGCCGCGAAGCTGTGTCCGACCTCGATCACGGTCATGCCCGCCAGGGGAGTGCTGCTTGCCATCTTTCGGTCCTTTCGATTGGTTGACGGAAAGATAAGGGTTTATGTCCGGCAAGTCAATGAAACGATTCATCATCTATGAAAATCCCCGCCTTCCATTGGCCGGGCGGCGGACGGTGTTTTAAATAAGTTGTTGATTTTCAATAAATAAAAATCTCGATGTCATTTGGGGGTGGGAAGGGAGGGGAATTTTCCGTAAAATCGTTTCAAAATCGCAAGGCGAATCGGACGGTCCGGGGGTGGACCGGCCTCGCGCAGACCACGAGAGGAGCGAATCGGATGGGCTTGACCGGCGAACTGGGCGCATATGTGTCGCGCCTGCGACTGAACGACATCCCGGCGCCGGCGGCGGCGCTCGCCAAGGCGGGCTTCGCCGATTGCTGCGCGGTGATGATCGCGGGCGCGGGCGAACCGCCCGTCGCCCTGGTCGACGCCGAACTGCGCGGCGACGACGGCGGCGCCCAGTCCGCCACGCTGGTCACGGGCGGCGGACGGCGTCCCGTGCAGCACGCGGCGCTGGTCAACGGCATGGCAGCCCACATACTGGACTATGACGACGTCGCGCTCGACGGGCACCCCAGCGCCGTGCTGGTGCCCGCGATCCTGGCGCAGGCCGAGGCCGGCTCGGCCAACGGCGCGCAAATGATCGAGGCCTATGTGGCGGGCTTCGAGACGTGGGCCGAGCTGCAGGCGCGCGAGCCCGGCCATCTGCACGAAGTCGGGCTGCATCCCACGGCGGTGTTCGGCGCGGTCGGCGCGGCCGCGGCCTGCGCCAGCCTGCGGCGCCTGGACGCCGCGCAGTCTGCGGCCGCCATGGCCATGGCGGCGTCGATGTCCGCCGGCCTGGTCGCCAACTTCGGCACCATGACCAAGTCCTTCCAGGTCGGCCGCGCGGCGCAGTCCGGCGTGATCGCGGCGCGGCTGGTCCAGGCCGGCATGACGGCGTCGCCCGACGCGCTGGAGCACGATTCCGGTTTCCTGGCGGCGCTGTCTCCCACGCGCAAGCCCGAGCGGGCCGCGCCGTTCGACGGCAGCGCCGGGCGGCGGCTGCAACTGGCCGAGCAGGGCCTGAACATCAAGCGCTACCCCGTGTGCTACGGCGCGCATCGCAGCATCGACGGCGTACTCGCGCTGCGCGAGGCCGGCGGCTTCGACCTGGCGGACATCGAAGGCGTCCACGTCGACATCGGCGAAGTGCAAATGGTCATGCTGCGCAACCACCTGCCGCAGACGGCGCTGGAAGCCAAGTTCAGCCTGGAATTCGCCGTGGCGGCCGGGCTGGTGTTCGGCAACGTGGGGCTGGCGCAACTACGCGACGAGATCGTCCTGCGCGACGACATCCAGGCCTTGATGCGCAAGGTCGCGTACACCACCACTTCGGAACGCGCCGGCCTGCTGCCGTTCGCACCGGCCGATACGGTGACGCTGCGCCTGCGCGGCGGCCGGGCGCTCCAGGGCGAGCCCGTCGCCGCCCCCAAGGGCAGCGCCGAGAATCCCCTGAGCCGCGACGAACTGCGTGCGAAGTTCCTGGATTGCGCGGCCGCCCGGCTGGAGCCGGAGGCGGCCGGAGACTTTTTCAACCGCGTCATGGATCTGGAAAACCTGGAAACCGCCGCCCGCCTGTGGCAATAGCGTGGCGCGCCGCTTCGTCCGCTTGATGCGCACGCCGCGGAGGCCGGGCGCGTTCGGATCGGCGCCGGATTGCGCTCGGCAAATCCCCGTTGGTGCCGGTACGGATAGGCCGGAGTCACATCGCTGGCTTCGTCCAGCCTGGCCACTCGCCCGGCGGTCGGATTCCAGCCTGCCGCGCCCTGGTTCTGCCGCAGGTGCGCTTCGTTGCGCGCGCTGGTCAGCAGGGTGCTCACGGTGGGACGCAGCAACAGCCGGTCCAGTGCGATCTGCGGCCGCGCGCCACGTGGTCATGAATGACTCCATCGGCTAAGATGTGTCGCCATTGCCTGGCGACGCGAAACCGCAGGAGCCGTTTCCGGAGCCGGACCGGGTCGTCCGCAATGCCGCGCCCGCCTGCCGATCTTCCTGTCCATGACATCCAAATTCATAGCCGGCCCGGTTCCCCGCTACGCGCAGTTGGCCGACCTGATGCGCCAGCGGATTGTCCGCGGAATCTGGCCCGAAGGCCACAAGCTGCCCTCTCTGGAAGACCTGGTGGCCGAGTTCGGCGTGGCGCGGGCGACGGTGCGCCACGGCATCGGGCTCTTGGCCGACGAAGGGCTGGTGGCACGGCGGCAGGGGCAGGGGACCTTCGTCACCGGACAGCCGCGCAACGATCGCTGGATCAAGGTGGTGACCAGTCTGGCGGAATTGGCAAAAGGCTACGAGGATACGCAGCCTTCCATCGTCAACATCGACGAATCGAGCAAGCCGCCTTCCATCCGGCCCCACGAAGGCGCACCGGCTGAACGCTACGTTTACATGCGGCGCGTGCATTCGCGCGACGGTCGGGTCTATTGCGTCATCGATATCTATCTGGACGAAGACATTTTTCGCAAGCATCCCAAGCGCTTTCGCGACGAGACCGTCATTCCCCTGCTGGTATCCATGAAGCCGCCGGCCATCGCACAGGCCCACCAGATTCTGACGATCGGGACCGCCGACATGGACCTCGCCAGGCTGCTTGACATTCCAATCAATGCGCCGGTGGCTGAAGTCCGGCGCGTCTTCCGGAATAAGCAAGGAACGATTATCTATCTCGCCGAGGTGACCTACCGCGGCGACGCCATCCACCTGAAAATGGACCTGGTGACCTAGCGCCCCGCGCCGGGCGCACCGTCAATGGGTGCGGCGCGCCACTTCGCACAGTTCTGTCAGGTTCGGCGTGACGCCCAATCCCGGCTTGTCTCCCAAGTCGGCCCAGCCCTCGTCTATCGTATTCAGGGCAAGGCTCAGGCGCGTGCGCAAGGGATTGGCGTTGGAGTCGATTTCCAGCGCTCCTTCGCCGCCGCTGGCGGCCAGCAGATGACCCGAGGCCAGCAACCCGATTCCGCCCCCGAGATAGTGGGGGTAATAGCGCAGGCCGGCCTGGCCGATCCGGTCGACGACCGCCCAGTTTCCGGAAATCCCCCCCCATTTGGCAATGTCGGGCTGCACGACCGAAAGCGCGCCGGAGTCCATGGCTGCCGTGAACGCGCATTCGCCGACGATATTTTCACCGGCTGCCAGCGGCACGCGGGTGGTCCGGGCGAGTTCGAGCCATGCGTCCCATGCGCTGTCGGCCCGCAAGGGTTCCTCCAGCCATTGCAGGCCGAAGGGTTCCAACCGGGACGCCATGCGCGAAGCCGTGTCAAGATCCCAGCCCTGGTTGGCGTCCACCATCAGCGCCGCCGAACTTCCGAGCGCTACGCGCATTGCCTGCACGTTGCGCAGGTCCCGCTGCTCGCCGAATCCGACTTTCAGCTTGAACGCGCGATAGCCTTCGCTTTGCTTGCGTATTGCCATTTCGACGCAGTCGTCGGGGCTGATCCCACTAGCGTATACCCTAGTCTTTCCGCATTGTCCGGACAGATACCGCCATAATGGCTGGCGCGCACGGCGGGCGCACAGGTCCCACAAGGCAATGTCGATGCCGGCGATGGCTTGTGCGAAGGGTCCGGCCTCCCCGCTCTGTATCGCCAGCACGGCGGTGTGCTGGCTCAGGTGCCGGAAGACGTCCATGGGGCTGTCGAACTTGCCGCCCGCCAGCCGGGGCGCGAGCACCGAGTCGACCAGCCGTGCTCGATGCTCAGCCCCGCACGCCGGGAAGTTGCACCAGATTTCCCCCCAGCCGACGACGCCGTCCACGTCCTCGACTCTGACGAAAACCGCCGGACGGTCCCGCATGACGCCGAAGGACGTCCGCACGGGAGTTTCGATGGGCGCGCGCAGCACGAAGACTTCGATGGTCCCGATCTCCACTGGCGAGGCGGGCAGGGGGGCAAGAAGAGGGGACACGGAAGAAGCTCCTCGGTGATAAAAAGGAGCAATTGTACAAACGTATAGCACATAGTACCATTCGAATGCGAGGGTCGGCCCGAGGGCCACAACCAGGCCCCGGACAAAAGGAGACATGCAATGTTTGGTAATTCAATGGGTTCCGGCATGGGCCGTTGGCTCGGCCGTCTAGCTCTGGCGGGCAGCTTCGTGGCGGGGACGCCGGTCCTGGCCGATACTTTGAACTATGTCGTGGCCTTCCCCGCGGGCGGCGAATCCGACATCACGGCTCGCCTGCAGGAAGCCGCCCTCAAGCGGATCGCGCCCGACACCAAGGTGGTGGTGCAGTACAAGGTCGGCGCCGGCGGCGCGACGGCCTGGGCTTCGCTGAACAAGATGGCGGCGGACGGCTCCGTGGTCATGGGTTTCAATCTGCCGCACCTCTTCCTGCAGCCCATGCAGAAGGACGTCGGCTACAAGACGAAGGACATTGCCACCTTTTACGTGTTCCAGCAGACACCCGATGCGATCGTGGTGCCGGCCGACAGCCCCTACAAGACCTTGCAGGACCTGATCGACGCCGCCAAGAAAAAGCCCGGTGCCATCACGGTCTCCGGCAGCGGAACCTTTACCGGGCCGGACCTGAGCACCGCCACATTCAACAAGCTGGCGGGAGTCAAGCTGACCTATATTCCGTTCTCCGGCACCGCGACGTCGGTCGCCGCCATGCTCGGAAAGCAGGTCAATGCGGCAATGACGTTCACGACCGCCGCCATCGCACAGGGTGACCGGGTGCGCATGCTGGCCGTGGCGGTGGACAAGCGTCTGGATGCCTATCCCGACGTGCCCACCTTCAAGGAACTGGGCATCGACATGCAGTCCGGCGTCTACCGCGGAGTCGCGGTGCCCAAGGCGACCCCGGAAGCCAAGCGCAAAGAGCTGTCCGCGCTGTTTGCCAAGATCAACCGGGATCCGGAATACCGCAAGAAAATGACCGAGGGCGGCTTCGTCATACTGGACGTGCCCTACGAGAAGATGGACGAGTTCATGGCGGCCAAGGCCAAGGAATACGAAGCGGCCGCACGCGAGGTCGGCTTGCTCAAGTAGCGTGTGAACGGCCCCGGTCGGTACCGGGCCGTTCCCGCTTGCATGGGCCGGACCCCCGCGGTGCCGGCCCGGCTTCCCCCTGACACGCGTGCTCTCCCGCCATGGACTTGTTCAATCATTTCTTTTCGGCACTTTCGATCGAGAATGTCATGTTCTCGCTGGCCGGAGTCGTCGCCGGTACCGTCATCGGCGCATTGCCCGGCCTGACGGCGACCATGGCGATCGCGATCCTGGTGCCGTTCACCTTCACCATGGATCCTGCCTCGGCGCTCATCGTGCTGGGTGCCATCTACACCGGCGCCATGTACGGAGGCGCGTACGCGGCCATCTTACTGAACACGCCGGGCACGCCCTCGGCCATCGCCACCACCTTCGATGGCTTCCCCATGGCCAAGGCGGGCAACGGCGACCTGGCGATCACGCTGGCGTGCCTGGCGTCGGTCACCGGAGGCCTGGTGGGCGCATTCAGCCTGTTGATGTTTGCGCCTCCGCTGGCGACCGTGGCATTGGCATTCGGGCCGATGGAATATTTCTGGCTGTCCATCCTGGGCCTGACACTGGTGGCGGCGCTGTCCGAGGGCGATTCGACCAAGGGCATGGTCGGCGCCTGCCTGGGATTGATGCTTTCCATGATCGGCTCGGCCGTCATGGGCGGCGACATCCGGTACACCATGGGATCGCAAGTGCTGCTGGGAGGCATCGGCGTGGTTCCCGCCCTGATCGGCCTGTTCTGCATTCCGGTGCTGATCGACCTGGTGACCTCGCGCAATGAGCATCTGGAGTTGCGTGGCAGGGTGGCCAGCCTGCGCCTGGGAGAAGCCGGACAAATCGTGCGAAAAAGCAAATTCAACCTGATCCGCAGTTCCGTCATCGGAACCGTGGTCGGCATCCTGCCCGGCGCCGGCGGGTCCATCGCCTCGCTGGTGTCCTATTCCGAAGCTCGCCGGGCGGCGGACAAACCGGAAAGCTTCGGGCGCGGGAATCCCAATGGCATCATCGCCAGCGAAGCGGCCAACAATGCCACGGTCGGCGGAGGATTCATCCCCACCCTCGTGCTCGGCATCCCCGGCACGCCTGCCGATGCCGTCGTGCTGGGCGCGCTGATGGTGCAAGGCGTGCGCACCGGCCCGTCTCTCTTCAACGAGCAGGGCTCCATTGTCTATACGTTCATCTTCGGCCTGTTCATCGCCACGTTGCTGATGCTGCCGGTAGGGCTGGCGCTGGGCCGCTATGCCTATCGCTCCATCATCGCGGTGCCCAAGACACTGCTGGTGCCTTCGGTCGTTTTCATGACCGTTTTGGGCAGTTATGCCATCAACAACAACATCGACGATGTGATCGTGATGTTCGCAGTCGGTGTCGGCGGCTGGTTCCTGAGCCGCTTCGGCTTTCCACCCGCGCCTATTGTCCTGGGCCTGATCCTGGGGCCGCTGGCCGAACAGGGATTCGTCCAGGCCTGGATGATCGGCTCGGCGACCGACAACCGGCTGGGAATGATTTTCGGCCGTCCGATTTCCCTCATCATCCTGGTGCTGGCGGCGTTGACGCTGCTGTACCCGACTTTTTCGCGCATATACCATGAAAGAAAGCACAAGCGTGCCGTCGAATAATAAGAACGGCCGGGCCGGGGTGATCGCGGTCACCTTGTTGCTGATGGCGATTGCCATCGCCACGCTCTGGGAGTCCCGCGAGTTTTCGTCCCTGGGTTCGATCTTCCCGAAAGTCATCGGCATTGCGCTGCTGCTCGCGAGCGGGGCGGCTCTGGTACAAGTCTTGCGGTGCAGGTCCGCTCCGGCCAGGGGACTGCCGGCCAGCGGCATGCTGCGCGGCGTCCTGCTCATAGGCGCGGTGAGTGCATGGATCGCGCTCCTCGAGCCGCTGGGATTTGCCGCAAGCGGGCTGATCTGTTTCGTGGCGATCGTATTGGTCACCAACCGGGATCCCTGGACCCTGCGCCGTATCGCTTTCTATGCGGTCAGCATGGTGGCCATCGTGTTTGTGTTCAACTACGTGTTCGTTGAACTGCTGAACGTGACCTTGCCGCGAGGCCGCTGGCAATAGCGGTCAGGACGCCGGGCGCGGTGGGCATGCAAGCGCGGATTCGGCCTGGCGAGGCGCCAGGACGGGCCACGGGCCGGAGTGCTCCCGCGCCAAGGGCGCGGGCGGGACGGCCGGCCGGCTGGCTTGCGTATCGCTCGCGCTGCCGACGATTTCCGGTACGCGCTCGACCAGAAAGGGGCGCACCACGAGATCGTCGATCCAGCGTTTGATGCGCGTCGCTGCCGAGCGGTTTTTCCCGAACCTGGAGCGTCCGGACCCGATGCAGGATTCGCGGCTCTGTTCCGAGGCCCAGGCGCAATTCGGGCTCAGGGCGTGCAGGCGGAGCAGCCCCGCGCGCTCCATGCGTCGCCAATGGTCCGCCACGGTCCATACCGGGTGAAGTCCTTCGGCCATGCGGCGCGCGGCGCCCAGGGTAATGAAATACGCGGACGCCAGCCATACTCCGCCGTGCGGCCGCACGGCCCGGCGTTCTCCCAGCACGGGGCGGCCGCCCCGGCGGAACGACCGGCGGACGTGGGTCAACTGGACCATGGCGGGCTCTTCGTGCGGAAACAGGCTGGCCAGGCCTTCAGGTTCCGCCCGGTCGAGCAGGCGCGCGAAGTCTGGCGCCAGGCACACATCGTCTTCCAGAACGACCGCATAGGGTATACCTTCGTTCGCCATTTTTCGGTAGATGGACAGATGGCTGAGCGCGCAACCTATCTCACCGGGCGATAGCGGATAGCCTTCGCGCCCCGCCCGCGCTTCGTCCACGTGCAGAGCGCGTTGCTCTGGCGTCAGCTGCCGCCCGTCTATCGCCCGGAACAGCGTGAAGGGTACCCCGAGCTCGGCCAGTCGGCCGGCCATCGCCGCCCGTCTTTCCCGCGCTGCATCCAGGTTGATCACATAGCAGGGTATGCAGTCTCTGGTCCCGGTGCCGGCCGGCACTGCCGCCTGGGTGGATGACCTGCCTGCTGGGATGTAATCCCTTAAAAAAAGATGAGAGGTGTTGTTCTTTGTCACGGAGGCTGCCTTCGAACGAGAGCGCAGAATAAACCTGATGGTTGTAAAATGCAACCAAATGGTTCTCTTGGAAAGAAAGGCTTCTCGCACACTTCGTCCATGCAGGAAATGGACGAAAAGCAGGCCTTCGCATCGCGCTTGAGGCAAGCTTTGAAACGCAGCCCGAAAAAGATCGAAACCGCCACGCAACTGGCGGTTCAGTTCAGCCTGCGCCACCCGAACGCGTCCATCACGACGCAGGCGGCACAGAAGTGGCTGGGAGGGAAGTCGCGGCCCACACCGGACAAGATCGATACGCTTGCGCAGTGGCTCGACGTCTCGCCGCTGTGGTTGCGGCATGGGGTGGCCGACGGAGGCTATCGGCCCAGGAAAGAGGCGGCCAGGACGATTTCCGACGTCCCGCCGCTGTCCGAAAAGGAACGCGAATTGCTGCGCCGATTGCGCGCCATGCCCGAGGCCCGCAGGCATCTGATCGAAGAACTCGTCGAGCAATTCGCCCTGGACGACGAGATTGGCAAGCCCTGACCGTCCGGTCGGCAGACCGCCAAATACCGGAATTGCTTCGGTGGGCCGCTCTTCGTGGCGGGAACGGCATCCGCGCCACCGGCCGCAGTGGTTTCCAGGAAAGGCCTAGGTCCCGGCACGAACGTCATCGAATGCCTCCCGCACGCAGGCGAAGAACGCCTGTGCGGCCGGCGACAGTGGCCGGTCCCGGCGCCGGAGCAGCCCGATCGGCCGCTTGATGACCGGCGTCACCGGCACCGCCGACAGAGTGGGCGGCAGGAAATGCGGAACCGCCAGCCGCGGGACCAGGGAAATGCCCAATCCGGCCTCGACCATGCCTATGACGGAAGATAGCTGGGTGGCCTCGTGGGCGATCTTCAGGCGTTCGTGCAGCGGTCCCAGGCGCTGGTCCAGCACGGCCCGCACCCCGGTCTCGGCCGACATCGACACGAAATCCTCGCCCGCCAGTTGCGCCATGCCGACCCGCCGCCGCTTGGCCAGGGGCGAACCGGACGGGCAGATCAGCACCATCGGGTCATGGAAAAAGGGCTCGAAACGGAGCTCGGGCCGACGCTTGAAGGCGCCGACGATGGCGAAGTCGGTGCCCGTCGCGGCCACTTCTTCGTAGACGGCCGCGGCCTCGGCGTCCCGGATGCGGACTTCGATGTCCGGATGCTGCCGCCGGCAACGGGCGATGGCCGCGGGCATGACCCGCACGGCGATGGAGGCCAGGCAACCCACGACGACCTTGCCCCGTCGATGCTTGACCGTTTCGCTGAAATCGCCGACCAGTCCGTCGTACTGCGTGAGCACGAGGCGGATCCGGGGCAGGAAGTGGTCGCCCAGGGGCGTCAACCGCACCGAACGGGTCGATCGCTCGAACAGTTCCAGGCCGATGTCCTGCTCGGCGCGCGCGACGGCGGCGCTGACCGCCGCTACCGACAGGCAGACCTCGTCCGCCGCGCGCGAAAAGCTCTGCAGGCGCGCGACGCTCTCGACGATGCGCAGCACTTTGATATCCACGCCGGGATTTTAAAGTTTCACAAGAAAATTGTGCATTTAATTTTGATTAACGAAAACAGCGCGGCCTCCTAAACTTCCGCCCCGTGTCCCGGATTTCCGGCCCGTCCGCCCGGGGACCGCAAGGAGAAGCCATGCTTACGTTGCTGCGCAACGCCAATCTGTATACCCCCGAACCCGCCGGCATCCATGACGTGCTGATCGCCGGCGGCGAAATCGTGGCCCTGTCGCGCGACCGGCTGCCGGTCGACGAGCGCCTTGCTGAAATCGTCGATCTCGAGGGGCGGATCGTCGCGCCCGGTCTCATCGACAACCATGCGCACGTCCTGGGCGGCGGCGGCGGATTGGGTTTTTCCAGCCGGGCCCCCGAACTGCAGACCAGCCAGGTCGTGCGCCACGGCATCACGACCGTGATCGGCATGCTCGGTTTCGACGCCACCAGCAAATCCATGGCGGCGTTGGTGGCCAAGACCAAGGCCTTCCGCGAGGACGGGTTGAGCGCCTACTGCCTGACCGGCGCCACGCTGGAGCATCCGGTGCCGACGCTGACCGGCCGCATCCGCACCGACATCGCTTTCATCGACGAGATCATCGGCGTGGGCGAGCTGTCGATCTCGGAACTGGGCTACGGGTTCGACAGCTTCGGCAAGGGCGCGCAGTACGTGGCGGAGGCGGCGACCGCCGGATTGCTGGCCGGTCGCCTGGCCCGCAAGGGGGGCTACGCCTGCCTGCAAGTGCCGCCGTATCGCGAGACGGTGCTCAAGCCCATGTTCGAGGTCATCGACCGCACCGGCCTGCCCATTACGCAATTCGTCCCGTCGCATGTGAACCAGACGCCCGAATACATGAGCGATGCCGGGAACTGGGGCAAGCGGGGCGGCTGGGTGGACGTGGGCGCCAACTATTCCCCGGACAACAACTACTCCCGCGCCATCGAGCCTGCCCAGGCGGTTTGCCGATTGCGGGACGCCGGCGTGCCGCTCGAGCGCATTCTGGTGAGCTCCGACGGCAACGGCGCGCCGCCCAAGGAAGAACGCGGAGAAGGCCGGCCCAAGGTCGCCAACTATATGCCCCTGGGGGCGCTGGCCGGCGTCCTGCGGCGGCTGCGCCTGCAGCACGGGATGCCGCTCGAGCAGGCGCTGCTGCCATTCACCGCCAACGTGGCGCGGGCCACCGGCCTGGCGCGCAAAGGCCGCATCGCGTCCGGGATGGACGCGGACCTGGTCGTGTTCGACGACGACGCCCTGCAAATCCGCGACGTGTACTGCCGCGGCCGCAGGATGGTGGCCGACGGCAGGACGGAAGGCACGGGCATGTTCGATGCCGTGCTGGGCCGCGAGTTCGCGGCCGCTTGACACCCGGCCGGCCCGGCGGCGGGCGCGGCATGGATCCTAGAGGAGATGAAAGTGAAGACTTCCCGCAAATGGCTGCTCTGCGCGGCGCTGGCCGTCGCGAGCGCCGCCGCCCAGGCGGCCTTTCCCGAGAAACCCATACAGGTGGTCGTGCCGTTCTCGGCCGGCGGAATCTCGGACCTGGCGGCGCGCCTGGTCGCCGACAAAATGCAGGCCCGGCTGGGCCAGCCGGTCATCGTCGAGAACAAGCCCGGCGCGGCCGGCATGATAGGCGCGAGCGATGTCGCGCACGCCAGGCCGGACGGCTACCGGATACTGCTGGGGTCGAATTCGACCAATGCCATCAACAGCAGCATCTACGCCAAGATGAGCTACGACATCGCCGGCGGCTTCGCGCCCATTTCGCTGGCCGGCGAGATCCCCTCGGTCCTGGTGGCCCGCCGCGATTTTCCCGCCGCCAGCGTCGCCCAGGCGATCGAGTACGCCAGGAGCAAGCCGGGGACCGTGTCGTTCGCCAACGGCAACACCACGGGCCGGGTCTCGGGCGAGACGCTCAACCGCATGGCCCCCGGCATGAACATGATCAACGTCCAGTACAAGGGCGAACCCAACGGCATGAAGGACGTGCTGGGCGGGCAGGTGGACCTGATGTTCCTCAACCTGCCGGTGGCGTATCCGAATATCGTCGACGGCCGGGTCAAGGCGCTGGGCCTGCCGGGCGGCGCGCGCGTGCAGGAATTGCCCGACGTGCCGCTGATCGGCGAGACCGTGCCTGGCTACGAGATCCCGAACGGCTGGCTCGCCTTCTTCGCGCCGGCCGGAACGCCTCCCGAAATCGTGGATGCGCTGAACGGCGCCATCGTCTCCGCCCTGGCCGATCCCGAGGTCAAGGCCAAGCTCAAGACGTCGGGCGGCTACATCGTCAAGTCCAGCACGCCGGCCGAACTGGCCGAGCGGGTCCGGTCGGAGATCGGGCGCTGGGCCGAACTGGTGTCGGCTGCCGGCATTCCCAAGCAGTAAGGAGTCAGGCGCGATCCCCGCGCCTGGCCATGAACCCGCATGGGCTTGCCCGCCATGCGGGTTTGTTCATGCAGTCCGGCGCGGGATTCCCGGGCCAGGCCCTCGCCGTTCAAAGAAACTCGCAGCCCAGGCGGGCCAGTTCCTGGTCGACCCATGCGCGGTCCAGCGTGCCGTCCAGCGTGGCGGCCATCTGGCGGCCTTCGGCCTGCACCTTGGCCTTCGCGGCCTTGAGCACGCCGGCGGTTTCGTCGCGGGCCACGCAGACCACGCCGTCCCAGTCGCCCAGCACGAGATCGCCGGGGTGGACGACCATGCCTTCGATGGCGACGGGAAAACCGATCTCGCCGGGCCCGGCCTTGTAGGGGCCGCGATGCGAGATGCCCACCGCGAAGAGCGGCAGGTTGCGCTCGTGGATGGCCTGGACGTCGCGCACCGCCGCGTACAGCACGAAGCCCGCCACGCCCCGCATAATGGCGTGTTCCAGCATGAGTTCGCCCATCAGCGAATTGGTGACGTCGCCGTCGCCGTCCACCACGATGACGTCGCCCGGCTCGGCCATGTCGATGGCCTTGTGCAGCATCAGGTTGTCGCCGGGCCGCGTCTTCACCGTCAGCGCGGGACCGGCCAGCGAGCCTTCCCGGTGCATGGGCCGCAACCGGGCGCCGCCGGCCGCCATGCGCGACATGGCGTCGGACACGCAGGCGACCGGCAGGCCGCGGAAGGCGTCGACGATTTCGGGCGAGACCTTGGCGGCATTGCGGCGGATGCGGAAACCTATGGTCATGGCGGGGACTCCAGGGGCGGATGCAGGGGCGCGGCGTCGGCGGGCGCGGACGCCGGCCGCCCGCGATCGCGCGGGCGGCGCAGGCAGTGTACGGCGTCCGGTCGCCAATACGCTACATTCGATTGCGCGGCAAGCCGCCGGGCTCGTTCCCGCGGCGCCATTTCACGACAAGGGGACGCCGGATGGACCTGCGCCAGCTCGAATACTTCATCTACGTCGCCGAACTGGGCAGCTTCACGCAGGCCGCCATGGTGCTGGGCGTGGGCCAGCCCACGCTCAGCCGGCAGGTGCGCCGCCTGGAAGTCGAGCTCAGGCAGACGCTGTTCTACCGCAACGGCCGAGGCGTCAGCCTGACCGAAGCGGGCAAGCGCCTGCTGGTCCACGGCCGCACCATCCAGATGCAGTTCGAGCATGCCCGCCACGATCTCGAGGGCGCGCGCGGCACGCCGCTGGGCAAGGTCCACATCGGCTTCCCCTATGCGGTGGGGCGCGTGGTCGATACGGCGCTGGTGCGGGAATTCCGGCGCCGCTATCCCAAGGCCGACCTTTGCCTGACGGAAGGGCTCACCATCCACTTGTACGAATGGCTGTTGTCCGGACGGATCGACATCGCGCTGCTGCACGATCCCGTGCCGTCCCCCAGCCTGGACATCCGTCCCGTCATCGAGGACGACCTGCTGCTGCTCGGCCGCAAGTCGCGCCGCGAGCCGGCGACCGGGGCGCCCGTATCGCTGCGGGCGGTGGCGGACCTGCCGCTCATCATTCCCAGCCGGCCGCATCCGCTGCGCATGATGGTCGAGACCCGCCTGGCCGATATCGGGCGCAAGCCCACCATCGCGCTGGAAGTGGACGCCGTGGCGACGATCGTCCGGCTGGTGGGGCAGGGCGAAGGCTACGCCATCGCCACGCAGCGTCCGGTCTCGATCAGCGAAGCCCGGGACAACCTGTCGATGCGCCCCATCGTGCACCCGCGCATGCGCAGCGTGCTGGCCATGGCCACCTCGGCCGAGCGGCCTTCGACCGCGCTGGTGCTCAAGACCTGCGAGCTGCTGCGGGAACTGCTGGCCTCGCCGCTGCGGGGGGCGGGACGCAAGCGCCGGATACAGGCGGATTAGCGACGCCGCCCGTCGAAGCCGCCGCGTTCCGGATATGCGGATCGGGAATACCAGCTAAGCCGGAAATGTCGATTTTCATAGTCCGGCCCCGAGTCTAAGATCCGGGAGGTCGACCCGCCTGGCATGCAGGACCGGCGCCGCGGGCGTCCCCATCGATAAGAACGCCTAGGAGACAAACCATGAAGCTCGTCACGAGCCGTCTGCTCAGACACGCGGCCATCGCACTGACGGCGGCGCTGGCCGCCGCGCCGGCCGTCGCGGCCTATCCCGAAAAGCCGATCACGCTGGTGGTGCCCTTTCCCGCCGGCGGCGCGGTCGATACCCTGGGGCGCATCTTCGCCGACCGGATCAGCGCCCAGACCGGCCAGTCCGTCATCGTCGAGAATCGCGGCGGGGCCAACGGCAACATCGGCACGGAAGTGGTCGCCAAGGCCCCGCCCGACGGCTACAGCCTGCTGATCGCCGCCAACGGCATGGCCACCAATCCCACGCTCTACCCCAAGCGCTCCTTCGACGAGACCAGGGACCTGGCCCCCGTGGCCTATATCGGCTACGCGCCCTTGATCCTGGTCGTGGCCTACGACTCGCCGTACAAGACGTTCGCGGACCTGATCGAGGCGGCCAAGGCCAAGCCCGGATCGGTGTCCTTCGCGACCTCGGGCACCGGCAGCGCGCCCCATCTGGCTTCCGAACTGCTGAGCATCACCACCAAGAGCAAGATGCTGCACGTGCCCTACAAGGGCGGCGCGCCGGCCAAGCTCGACCTGGTCACCGGCCGCGTCTCCTTCATGCTGCTCAATCCGCTGGAGGCGGTGCCCCAGATCGAGACCCGGAAGCTGCGGGCGCTGATGGTGGACAATCCCCAGCGCCTGCCCCAGTTGCCCGACGTGCCGACCGCCAGGGAGCTGGGCTATCCCGATCTCGAAGCCAAGGTATGGTGGGGATTCTCGGTGCCGGCGGGCACGCCCGAGGACGTGATCGCCACGCTGAACAAGAACATCAACCAGGCCATGCAGAACAAGGACGTGCGGGAAAAACTGGACAAGATGGCGATTACCGTCGGCGGCGGCTCCGCCGAGGACTTCGCCAGGTTCTATCGCGAGCAGGTCGGCAAATGGGCCCAGGTCGTGAAAGAGGCGGGCATCGAAACGAACTGAGGACGGCGGCGCGGGGCCGGGCGGTGTCCGGTCCCGCGCATGAGCCTGCGGCATTGGAAGCAACATGATCATCGATTGTCACGGTCACTATACGACCGCGCCCAAAGGGCTGAAGGGGTTCCGCGATTGGCAGCTCGCCATGCTCGAGGATCCCGGGCATGCCGGACCGGATCCCGGCATGGCGGCCAGCGACGACGAAATCCGGGATTCGCTCGAAAAGAACCAGGTCCGCATCCAGCGCGGGCGCGGCGTGGACCTGACGCTATTCTCGCCGCGCGCCGGCGGCATGGCGCACCACGTGGGCGATTTCCGGACCAGCGAAGCCTGGACGCGGCACTGCAACGACCTGGTCCATCGCGCGACGCTGCTGTATCCGGACAGTTTCGCGGGCGTATGCCAACTGCCGCAGTCGCCCGGCGCCGATCCCGCGCGCTGCATACCCGAGCTGGTGCGGTGCGTGGAGGAACTGGGCTTCGTCGGCTGCAATCTGAACCCCGATCCCAGCGACGGCTACTGGACCGGGCGGCCGCTGACCGACCGCCAGTGGTATCCGTTGTACGAGAAGATGGTCGAGCTGGACGTGCCGGCCATGGTGCACACCAGCTGTTCGTGCAATCCCAACTTCCATTTCACCGGCGCGCACTATATCAACGGCGACACCACGGCCTTCATGCAGTTCATCGAAGGCGACCTGTTCCGGGATTTCCCTACGCTGAAGTTCGTGATCCCGCACGGCGGCGGCGCGGTCCCATATCACTGGGGGCGCTACCGCGGCCTGGCGCAGAACATGGGTCGTCCCCCGCTGGAAACGCTCCTGGAGAACGTGTTCTTCGATACCTGCGTCTATCACCAGCCGGGGATCGAACTGCTGCTGCGCGTCGTGCCGCCGGAGAACGTATTGTTCGCCTCGGAGATCATCGGCGCGGTGAAAGGAGTGGACCCGCGCACGGGCCACAACTACGACGACACGAAGCGCTATATCGACGCGGTCCGGGACCTGGATCCCGGCGTGCGGGCCGCCATCATGGGCGGCAACGCGCTGCGCGTATACGGCCGCCTGCGCCGGCGCCTGCAGGAACAGGGACGCTTGCCGGCAAGCGATCGGCCGGCCGAGAGTTGATGCCGGACGTCCACGGCTTCAGCCGTGCGCCAGGTCCCGCGGAATGACGTCGGGCTGCCGGCTGATCTGGTAGCCGTACCACAGGCTCTCGGCGACGCGCCGCGCCATTTCGCAGGCGCGTGCGGCCATGGCCTGGTTGGGCTGCTCGTCCGCGGTTTCCCGGAACAGCGCCAGCCAGCGCTGGAACAGTTCCGCGCTGAGCGCCGGCAGGGCGACGTGCTTGGGCATGGGCGTGCCCTTGAAGCGCCGCGTGCCCAGCAGCATGGCGGACCAGAAATCCACCATCTTCGCCAGGTGGGTGTCCCAGTCGTCGACGTGCGCGTCGAAAACAGGGCCGAGCCGGGCGTCGTTGCGCACCTTGCCGTAGAAGCCGTGCACCAGCCGGGCGATATCGTCTTCGGTGCAGAGGGCGGGTGAGGTCACGGGAGGCTCCTGGAATGCGGACAACAGGCGTTCGCCATCGGCTCGGGCCGGCAAAGGGATTAAAGATGCAAGAAAAATATATCTTATTGCCCTCGGCATGTCTAGCGATCGGCAGGTCCTCCTGCTCTGGTCATGAGCCGTTCGGCGCGCGCTCCCGATCCGATTCCCGGTCGTGGGCGCAAGCGCCCGGAGCCGCCGCCTACAAGGTCGTGATCCGCGGAGGGCTGCTGGCGAAGCTCCGCCGGCCAAGGCGAACTTGGTCCCGAGGCGTCATTGAAAGCCGCTCGATTGCCTCAACGGGGCCTGCTCGGGGGCCGTGAGCATGGCCAGGAACTGGGCGGCGGCCTCGGGCGCGGCAGCATGGGTACAGATACCGGCGCTGTAGAGAGTGGACAATTTGAACTCGTCGGGAAACGGGCCAGCCAGCGTGACGCCTTCGGTGTAGAGGATTTCGGTACATTGGGTGCAGCCGATCGCCGTGCCTGCCGTCGAGCGGCTCAAGTGCTCCATGGCGGTCTTGCCGTTGGGGTACTGGCGGATGCTGGCTTTCACTTCAACAGCTATGTCCAGGGATTCCAACACCCGGGCAAAGTGAATGCCGGCGGTGGAGCGTGTCAGGTCCGGAACATAGATTTCGTCCGCTTGGCGAAGCGTCTGCCTGAATGCCTCTCGCGTTTCGATCCGGGGCACAGGATCGCCGGTGCGTACCGCTACGCCAGTCGGTACGTATCCGACGGCGGTGATGCTCGATGGAATCACATGACCGGTATTGGCCAGTTCTTCCATGAGTGCTTGTGTCAGGATGAGCAGATCGCAAGGGGTGTTCTGGAGGAAGAGGGTTTTCATGGCGCCGACCGCGCCGAATTCGCCGGTGACCGCTGCCCCCGATTGGCGGCCGAAGGGCTCGGTCAAGGCCGCCACCAATCCTGCAACCGCCCCTCCGCCCAGAACCTGGATCGATTTCATGGAGTCCTCCCGTAGCGTCAAAGGCTCAAATGACCGCGATGCCCTGGATCTCGATGACGGATCCGGGGCGGGAAAAATTGGAGATCGTCAACAGGGCGCTTGCCGGATAGCGATCCTTCTCGAAGAATTCGCTGCGGATCTCGACGAAGCGATCTCCGTTGCGGGGATCGTTGATGAAGACTGTCATCGTGACGAGGTTGGCCAGTGTGGCGCCGACCCTTTCCAGCGACCGGTTCATCAAGGCAAAGATGGTGCGCGTCTGTTCCTCGAACTTTCCGGAGATGTCGTTGTCCTGGAGGTCGACCACCGTCGTCTGGCCGGCGAGCCAGACGATGCTGCCCCCCTGGCTGACGACAACCGGGGAATAACTGCGGGTCTTTTGCCAACCGATGGGAGAGAGGTGCGTGACGTTCACGGCGGGTTGGCTATTGACGGCGTTTGACATGATTGTTTCCTTCGAACAAGAATTCCGTATCACGGAGGCGGGTGCCGATATCAGGAATGGCGTCTGCCGCGGATTGTCTGTTCGGCCGTCATGCACTACAAGCATCATATTTCGATGCGAGTGGTGCGGGATCGGCAACACGATTCTTCTTGCGGGTTTTCGGGATTAGCTGACAGAGTTGCTCAGCGTTCCTATTCCGCTGATGCTGATCGATATCCGGTCTCCTGGCCGCAGGAACCTGGGGGGATCGAATCCTATGCCCACTCCGGCAGGTGTGCCTGTGGCGATAACGTCGCCGGGCAACAACTCGATCCCTGCCGAAATCGTTTCAATCAATGCCGGAATATCGAATATCAAGTGCGCCGGACTACTGTCCTGGCGCAGTTCGCCATTCACATGGCACCGGATGGCCATCTCCTCCGGCTTGATGCTGCTTGCCCGCGCGATCCATGGCCCCATGGGGCAGAACGTATCCATCGATTTTCCGAGGAACCATTGGCGGTGCCGCTGCTGGAAGTCCCGGGCGGTCACGTCATTGACGATCGTATAGCCATAGACATGGCTCCAGGCATTGGCTCTGGAAATGTGCTTGCCCCGTACGCCAATGACGACGGCCAACTCCGCCTCGTAGTCCAGTTGGGTGGTCAGCGAGGCATGGGAGACTATGTCGTCTCCATCGCCGATGATCGACGTTGGCGCCTTGGTGAAGACAACGGGAAATGGCGGGATTTCCTCGCCGGCTTTTGACGAGGTGTCGAAGCCGGATTTTTCGAATTCCCGGGCGTGTGTACGATAGTTTTTTCCCACACAGAAAACATTCCGTGGCGGGATGATCGGTGCCAGGAGCCGGATGTCGTCCAGTGGCGCCCAGTTTTCGGAGGCCGAATCGATTGCGGGGTCAGGGCCGCCGCCGGTTTCGGATATCCATGCGCGCATGTCGCCCGAAAACTCCTTGCCGTCGATTATTTTCGTTGTATAGGAGTTCCCGTCGTCCGAAATCGCGGCAACTCTGATATGCGCGCCGTTCTGGATTCTTGCATATTTCATATCGTGAACCTTGTATGTCGTTTCGAGATTTCTCTTGGGAATCTTGTGGCCATGCGCACTGCCTTCATAGGAACAACAATGTCTTGATCCGCTCGATGAGTTCTTCCGTTGCCTTGGCAATGGGCCGGTGGCGGCGCGTTCCGATCACCATCTGGGCGGTCACGAGGCTTGCTTCCTCGACGGGTACGATAAGAAGCTCATTGTTGTGAACCTCGCGTTCCACTGTAAATTTCGGGAGAAACGTGATGCCGAGGCCATGCCTTACGAAGGCCTTGAGCGTTTCGATGGAGTTTGTCACCAATGTGCGGCGGGGCACGATGCCATACTTGCCGAGCACCTGATCCAGCAGGCGGCGTGTACCGTGGTTTTCCGTGAGGTAGCCTGCTTCCATGCTGCCCGCGTCCTTGAGGGAAACGCTTTTCCTTTTTCTGAGTGGATTGCGGGGACTCATGACCGCATAGAGCGGTAGATCGACGCGGGCGAGAATGGAAATCTGCGGATTCTCGGGGACGTTGAACGCGATCAGGACCTCCGCCTCGTCCTGCAGTACCGCCTCGACTGCCTGGGAGACATCTCCCGTGAGTATTTCGAAGGAAATCCCCGGGTAGTGCCGGTGAAATTCCGCGATGGCTTTCGGCAGCAGATAGGTGACTGCCCCTTCCAGAGTGGCAATGCGTATCTTTCCCCGGTGCATGCCCTGCAGGTCGTCCAGTTCTTCCCGTACGGTTTCCAGGTTGAGCAGGATTTCATGAAACCGCTGATGCACGATTTCCCCCGCCTGCGTCAGCTTTACCCCGCGGGCTTGACGCTCAAGCAACTGCTGTTCCAGTTCATCCTCGAGCTGAGTGATCGTACGGCTGATGGCGGAAGCGGAGATGTGCAGTTCCTCCGCCGCCTCTCGGATCGATCGCGACCGCGCCACTTTGCAGAAGTAGCGAATGGTGGACAGTTTCATTCAAATCCTTTCCGCTCGGCTCAGCCCGGTTCAGCACGGCGCCCGGGATAGGACCGATTCCGGGCGCCGTGGCAGCAGCCCCATCTAGGCCTGTTTGGCCTTGATGTCCTCCTGGACCTTCGCGATGACCGCTTCAGCCTCTTCCATGCTCATCGGGTAACGGAACATGTCCAGTCGCATGGCCACCCTCTGCCTGCTTACGGCAATAATGGTCTGCTTCATGGTTTCCACATCCTCGGCGTTCTTGATCAGGGCGGAGGCATCTTTGGCGCCCTCATGGAAGTGGTCCTTTTCGTCATCGTAAATGACTTGCATGGCGCGGGCGATCATCTCCTCCAGTTTGCCGCCTTTGATCTTGGCGCCTTCGCGGAACATGGCGGCACCGCCCCCTTCCGTGAAAAGGACTGCCGCCTTGTCGAACGGCGAGCCGCTGGTGAAATAGCGATGTCGTATCTGCTGGAGTTTCTTCTCTTCCGGCAGTTGCACCGTATCTTTGCCGATATCGATTTTTTCCTGGGTGAGGAATTCCAGGACGTCGGCGAAAAGGACATAATGATTGAATTCCTCCAGCATCTGCTGGATCAGGAAAGAGTACTGATGCCTGTCGATCGTCTTGTCCACCTGGGTGAACATCTCGGCCAGGTTATAGAGTTCTTTCTGGATTCCGCTGAAATATCCATCGACGGGATGCAGCTCCTTCCAGAGCTGCGCCTTGAGCCAGTAGATATGGTCTTCCTTGGAAGGGGCGTTGTTGAAGAACTTCGCGGTAATGGCGGCTTCGGCTTCCCAATACGGCTGTACGCAATCCAGCAATTCCTGGCTATAGTCGGACATGTCTGTCTCCTGTTCAAATAGATCGATGGTTCCGGCGCGGCCGCTCAAGCGGCTTCTTCGATTCGTATGCTATTTATCGGGTTCCTGCCATCAATTTCCCCCATACTTTTTCGTATATTTCCGCAAATTCCCGGGTCGCCCGGGTCTGGACGAAATCCCGGGGGCGTTCGAGATCGATCGAAAAATCGGCAATGATTTTTCCGGGCCCGCGCGACATGACGATTACGCGGTCCGCCATGGTGATCGCTTCGACGATATCGTGAGTCACGAACAGCACCGTTTTCCGGTGTTCGGACCAAATCCGTAGAAACTCGCGGCCCAGTATGATTTTTGTTTGCGCGTCCAGTGCGCCAAACGGTTCGTCCATGAGGAATACCGACGGCTCGTAGGCAAGCGTTCTCGCCAAGGCGACGCGCTGCTTCATTCCCCCGGACAGGGAGGCGGGATAGGCATGCTCGAAGCCCTGCAAGCCGACCAGTCGGATCAGCGCGCTGATCCGGCCTTGCCGGTCTTCCTGTCCGGCATTGCCCAGGTCGATTCCGATGGCGATGTTTTCGGACACCGTGGCCCATGGCAGGAGCGCATCGCTCTGAAACATGAACCCCACTCCGACGGGGCTTTCGGTCACGGTTTGGCCATCGACCATGACGTGTCCGGATGAAGGGCGCATGAGGCCGGAGATCAATTTGAGTATTGTCGATTTGCCGCAACCGCTCGGCCCGACGATCGAGATGAACTCCCCTTCCGACGCGGTCAGGTCAATATCTTTCAGTACCTCGAATTCCGTAGCTTCCTTGTCCCTGGAGAAGCGTTTACCGATGCCGGATAGCGCGATCTTCGCCGGTTCGGAGGCGGGAGACGGTTCGGGAGCGAGCGCAGCGATGGCGGCCGTCATGATTGCGTGAGTCATTGCCGGATTCAGGGAGTCGTTTTCGACAAGTACGACAGATCCACCAACGCTTCGTAGGGGACCGACTTGGGAATTGCGCCCGCGAATACCTGTTGGTCGACGATCGCATCGGCGCCTTCCCTGTCAATGGATCCATCTGGCGACAAACGTCGCACGGCTGCTTCGGATACACCCCTGACGATCGGGTCGGCCATTTTGGGGAACATCGTCTTGGTTACCTGGTAGGCGACCTCCGCATCTTCCTGCAGCAGCTTCTGGGCGCGTGCCAGCGCGGTCAGGAATTGTTTGGCGATCGCGGCGTTGTCCTTCAGCCATTCCTTCCGCGCAATCACGACTTCGAGCGGGTATCGGTGCGTTCGGAAGTCTTCGATGATTTCCCAGCCGCCTTCGTGCAGCATGTCTACCAGGATTCCGCCGATGACCATGCCAGCGTCGATCTGGCCGTTTTCGAGGGCGGCTTTCATGGCGGTGGCGCCGCCGATCGAGATGAGGGAAACCTCCTTGGGGTCGATGCCGGCGCGTTTCATTTCATACCGCATCAGGATGTCGGTGGAACTACCCGGCGAAGTGATGCCGATCTTCTTGCCGCGCAGATTGGCGAGTCCAGGAGGAACGGAGTCTTTCCTGGCGATGAGGGCATAGGCGTTGTATTCCTCGATTCCGCCGATGGCGACCGCCGCCAGCCCGCGGGATTGCATTTTCAGGACATGGTCGAAAGAGCAGAGGCAAAGGTCGATCGCCCCGGCGATGAATGCCTGGCCCGCGGCGCCGCCGCCCTTGAAGGTCGTGATGTCGACATCCAGCCCGACGTCCTTGAAGTATCCCTTTTCCAGCGCGGTGTAGACAGGCAGGAATCCTTCGTAATATGCGGGGATACCGGTCTTCAGCTTGACCGGTGCCGCTTGTGCCGCTCCGCCGGCGGCGGCCAGGACCAGGAGAATACAAGCGCTTGCTGCGAGGGTTCGCTTTGTCAGGATCTCAATCATGAGCGTCCTCCTTTGGTGTGGTGGGTATGGTTTTAATGGTTGTTATTACGGGTTCTTCAGCCGGCAAGTCCGTGGTTTTCCGCATCACGCCAGTGCAGCACGCGGTTTTCCACGAGCTTGACCAGTTCGTTGCCCAGCATGGCGATGATCATCAGTACGACCAGGCCGGCAAAGGCTCCGGTGGTATCGAATTGGCCGGATGAATATTCGATGTACCAGCCCAGGCCGCGGCTGGCTCCGATGACTTCGCTGATTACCGCGCCGATCAAGGCCAGGCCAAGGCCGATGCGCAATGACGCGAATATCCATGGCACGACCGACGGCAGAAGGACTTTCCTGATGACGTACGCGCGCGGTGCGCGCATGGTTTTCATCAAATCGGAGAGCTCGCGGTCGCCATTGCGCAGGCCGTCCTGGATATTCAATATGAAAATGAATACCACCAGGGAAAACGCCAGCATTACTTTTGAGAGCAGGCCGATGCCGAACCAGATAATGAAAAGGGGCGCCAGAGCCACGCGCGGCAAGCTGTACAGACCTGCGATGAACGGATCGACGATTTCGGCGAAGGCCCGGCGCAGGCCCAGCGCCAAGCCGATCGGTACGCCGACCACCATGCCGAGGGTCAGGCCAATGAACGCTTCTGTAATGGTGATCGAGCTATGCCATATCAATTGGCCGGACAGGAGCAACTCGAACAGGCGCTGAATGATGAGAGTGGGCTTGCTGATCCAGAATGGACTGATGACGGTGCTGGCGGCTAGCTCCCAGAGACCGAGGACACAGGCCAGGAATAGGACTCTGTATAGATTTCTTTTCATCCGAAAGGCCTCCTGATGGGCGCATTGGGAGTCGTTGCCGTGGAGAGTTCTTACATCAAAGTGCGTTCATTGCTTTTTCCGGGGGGAGTATGTGGTAAGTCTTGTGGTTCCTACAATTATTGTGTTTTCACGTCTCCGTTGCCGAATCGGCAACACATGCCTTGGGTGCCTGCGGCGGCGCCGAGCGGAGTTCCGCGCCGTATTTCCTTGGCGGGAGCCCGCGGCGAAACGGCGTATCCTATGTATCCCGGGCCGACGGGCGCCGCGTCTCGTCCGTCGCCGTTGCCGCAGGAGCATCCCATGAAGAAACTGAAAATCGATTTCGTCTCCGACGTCGCCTGTCCGTGGTGCGCGGTCGGCCTGGGAGGACTGCTGACGGCGATCGACCGCCTCAAGGACGTGGCCGAGTTCGAAATCCACATGCAGCCCTTCGAGCTGAATCCCGACATGCCGCCGGGCGGCCAGAATTCCACCGAGCGCCTGATGCGCAAGTACGGCTACGACAAGGCGCGCGTCCACGAAAACCGGAAGGTGATCGCCGAGCGCGCCGCCGCGGTCGGGATGCCGATGGCGGTCACGGACGACAGCCTTTCCTACAACACCTTCGACGCGCACCGTTTGCTGCATTGGGCCGGCCTGCAAGGCCAGGACCAGCAGATCGCGCTCAAGCGCAGCCTGCTGAAGACCTATTTCCACGACAACCGGGACCCCGGCCAGCCCGATGTGCTGGCCGGGGCGGCCCAGGAAGCCGGGCTGGATGCGCAGGCGGCGCGCGAAGTCGCGGAGTCGGGGCGCTATGCCGACGAGGTCCGCGCCGAAGAGGACAAGTGGCGCGCGCTCGGCATCTCGTCGGTACCGTCGGTCGTGATCAACGGCAAATACCTGGTTTCGGGCGGCCAGCCGCCCGAGGTGTTCGAACAGGCATTGCGCTCGATCATGGCGGAAGAAGCGTCCCCGGCGGCATGATCCGGCTGACCCGCGCGCCGGACCTGATGCTCGGCCAGCACTGGGCCAACCTGCTGGAGCAGGCGGGGATCGCCTGCCGCCTGAGCGGCCGCTACCTGCAAGGAGCCGCGGGGGAAATCCCGGTCGACCAATGCGGGCCCGATCTCTGGCTGGAACGCGAGCAGGACAGGGACCTGGCCATGCGGATCATAGAAGGGCGCGCGGAGCCGTCCGGGCCGCGCCCGCACTGGTGTTGCGACGATTGCGGGGAATGGCTGGAGCCGCAGTTCACGACCTGCTGGCAATGCGGGGCGGCGCGCCCGGCAGACCCGCGCCCATAGACTCGGGGCAGCCCGGACGTGGCAAATGGCCATGGCCCCGCGGCCGCGGCCGGCGACCCGAATTGACGGGATCCCCGTCGCCGCGCAAAATCGCGAACCAAAAGCGCGGCAGCGTCGCCTGCGCAAAGGAAATTGGGGGACGGTTTTGCGACTGGTGACATTCGAACATGCCGCGACGGCGCGGCTCGGCTGCCTGTTGGCCGACGACGGCATCCTGGCGCTCGAACAGGCCTGCGTGCTCAAGCGCGGCCGGTCCGAGGCCTGCTTTTCCAGCATGCTCGCCTTCATCGAAGGCGGTGACGCGGCCCTGGCGGCCGCGCAAGCGCTCGTGGACGACCCGCCGCAAGAGGCGATCCTGCCCGCGGGTTCGGTGCGGCTGCTGGCGCCGATCCCGCGCCCGCCGCGCCTGCGTTCGATGTCCAGTTACCCCGCCCACCTGGCGCGCGCCCAGGAAGGGCGGGCGAGAATCCTGGCCCGGTCGGCGCCCGATCCCGAGGCCGCGTTCGCCAAGGCCGAGGCCGCGTTCGTGCAGCGCCCGCCCGCCGGGTACTACGAGACGCCGGTCTACTGGCTGATGGATCCCTACTGCGTTGCCGGCCCCGAAGACGAGATCGCCTGGCCTGCCTATTCCGACTGGATCGACTACGAGCTGGAACTCGTCGCCGTCATCGGCAAGGCAGGCCGCGATATCGGAAAGGAACAGGCCGAGCGCCACATCTTCGGCTACACGCTGCTCAACGACCTGAGCGCTCGGGACGAGCAGGCCCGGGCCAGCGCCACGTCGCTCTCCATCACGGCCAAGGGCAAGGATTTCGAAGGGGGCTATCCCATCGGCCCCTGCATCGTCACGCGCGACGAGATCGACATCTACGGCCTGCAGGCCCGCCTGCGGGTCAACGGCGTCGAGTGGGCCAGCGCGAGCACCGCCGATCCCCACTGGACATTCGCCGATTGCATTGCCTATGCCTCGCGGTCGGCCACGCTGATCCCCGGCGAAATGATTTCCTCGGCCACCGTGGCCGGTTGCTCCGGGCTCGAGCAGGCCAGGAAGGGCGCGGTCGGCGACGTCGTGGAGCTGGACGTGCCGCCCATCGGCGTCCTCCGGAACAGAATCGTCGCCTGAACGGCGGCGCGAAACGCACATCACCCCTAGGAGAAGATTCAAATGAAGCGCTTTCTGGCATGCATCGTCATGGCGTGCGCGGCCGGCCTGGCCTCGGCGCAATCCGATTTCCCCCACCAGCCGCTGCGGCTGGTCGTGCCGTTCGGGCAGGGCTCGACCGACGTCGTGGGCCGGTTCATCGCCGAGCGGATGCAGGAACAGCTTGGGCAGACGGTCAACGTATTGAACCAGCCCGGCGCCATCGGCACGATCGGCACGCGCTACGTCGCCGATAGCGCGCCCGACGGCTACACGCTGACCGTGAGCAATACGGGCACGCACGCCGCGGCGCCGAGCCTGTTCAGCAACCTGCCCTACGACCCGGTCAAGAGCTTCACCCATATCGGCACCTTCGGCCGGGTGTTCTGGGTGCTCCAGGTGCGCAAGGACCTGCCTGTCAACAACCTGGCCGACTTCATCGCCTATGCCAGGAAGAACCCCGGCAAGGTCACCATGCCGTACTACTCGGCCAGCGCGCGCCTGTCCAATTACATGCTGACCAAGGCCGCCAGGATCGATATCTACGAAGTGCCGTACAAGGATTCGTCCCAGGTGATCACCGGCCTGCGCCAGGGCGACCTGGACGCCGCGTTCTTCCTGCTCGACCTGGCGGCCAACAACGAGAAGCTGGGCTTCATCAAGAGCCTGGCGGTATCGTCGCCCAAGCGTTCGCAGGTGCTGCCGGACGTGCCCGCCTTCGCCGAGACGCTGCCCGGCTTCGACATGTCTTCCTGGCTGGGCCTGGCCGCCGCCGCCGGCACGCCGGAACCCGCGGCCCGCCGCCTGCGCGAAGCGCTCCAGGCCAGCCTGCAGGAAGAGAAGACCAAGGAATGGTTCGCCGCCCGCGCCATCGACGTCTATGCGCTGGATCCCGAACAGACCGTGGCGCTCATCCGCAACGACATGAAAGTCTGGGCCGAGTTCGTGAAGGACGCCAAGATCCCGCCCGTCCAATGACCGCGCAGGCCATCGTCCAACCGACCCGCCGGATCGCCAGCCAGGAATCATGGAAATGAACGAGATTTGTCGCATGTCGGCCCGGGAGCTGACGGAAAAAGTAGGCAGGAAAGCGCTTTCCTCGCTGGAAGTCGTCGACGCCATGCTGGCGCGCATCGAAGCATGCGCCGACTTCAACGCCTTCGTCTGCACGGTCCCGGACCAGGCCCGCGAAGCCGCCCGCGCCCTGGACCAGGCGCCGGGGAAGGAGCGGGGCGCCCTGGCCGGCGTGCCGTATTCCGCCAAGGACGTGACGAACTGCCAGGGCGTGCCCACGCGCTACGGCTCGAAGGCCCTGCCGGCCTACCTGCCGCCGGCGGACAACCTGGCCGTCTCGCGCGCCCGCGCCGCGGGCGCCATTCTGCTCGGCAAGACCACGACGCCGGAACTCGCGCACAAGGCGCTGACCTACTCCCCGCTGTCCGGCCTGACCTTGAATCCCTTCAGTCCGCATGTCACCAGCGGCGGCTCCAGCGGCGGCGCCGCGGTGGCCGTGGCGCTCGGCATGGGGCCGGTCGCGCTGGGTACCGACGGCGGCGGCTCGGTGCGCATCCCGGCCGCCTGCTGCGGCATCGTCGGCATGAAGCCGTCGATCGGCTCGCTGCCCGACCCGCAGGGGCAGGACCTGTTCGGCGTTTCGGCCGGCGTGGGCCCGATGGCGCGCAATGTGGCCGACCTCCGCCTGTTCTACCAGGTGCTGGAAGGAGGTCACGTGCACGACCCCTACAGCCAGGGACGCCGGCCGGAGCCGCGCCAGTGCCGCAGCCTGGAGGGCGTGCGCGTGGCCTGGATGCCCAAGTGCGGCAACAAGGCCGTCGACACCGAAGTCGAGCGGCTGTCGTCCGCCGCCGTGCGCAGGATGCAGGACCTGGGCGCGATCGTGGAAGAAGTGGAAGTCGACTTCGCGCGGCTCGAGCCGCATTTCTTCGTGCTCATGGAGACCCGCATCGCGCGCAGCCTGCGGGCGCTCGACGAGCAGAAGCTGCAGGACGTGGATCCGTCGCTGCTCGTCCACTTCCGCAACGCGGCCAGGCATACGGCGATGGACTACATGGACGCGCTGTCGGAACGCGGGGTCGCTTTCCGCCAGGTGCAGGACGTGCTGCAGCGCTTCGACGTGATCGCCTCGCCCACCATGTCGGCGCCGCCGCTGGCGCACGAGCAGGATCCGCATGGGCCGATCGTCATCAACGGCCAGGCCACGGGGCTGGTGCGGGCGGAATGGTATCCCTACACCATGGGGTTCAACCTGACCGGCCATCCCGCGATTTCCATCCCGTGCGGGTATACGGACGCCGGGCTGCCGGTGGGGTTCCAGCTCGCCGGGCGCTGGCTGGACGAGGCGTACCTGCTCGACGTGGCCGAGAGCGTGGAAGGGGCGCTGGGGGTGCGGACGCTGGCGGATATGGAGTTCGTCGCGCCTGGGGAGGCAGGCATCCAAAAGTGAAGATGCCTGCCTCCACGCCTGCGCCGGGTCGGCCATTCGGAACGCGCCCACGACAACCCGGCGCACCGGACCAGCCGCGTATCTTCCATACCGTCACGTGATGAACCTGACCGCATAGGATATGCCCCGCGCGCAATCCAGCACTGCGGGGCCCAACCTCGCCCATGCGTCCTCCGCTGTCCACCTGCTGGTCGGCGCCACGATGTGAATCGAGGCGACCGGTGTCCCCTGCCGGCCGATGATGGGCGCGCCCAGGGTCATGTCGCCGAGGTAAACCTCTTCCTTGTTGAGCGCAAGTCCCACCCTGCGCGCCTGGCGGATGTGGTCCATCAGCTTGGCCGGATCGGTTTCCGTCCATTCGGTGTAGCGCACGATCTCGGACGCATCCAGTATGGCCTGCACTTCCTCTTCTGGCAGTGCGCTGAGGTATGCCCGGCCGCTGGCGGTGCAGTACATCGGGATGCGGCTGCCAGTGGGCATGTGGATGGGAATGAACTTGGCGGCCACGACGCGCGAGACGTAGACCATTTCATGGTCCATCGGTTCGGTCAGGTTGACCGTCTCGCCGGTGATGTTCGATAGCTCGGCCAGGAAGGGATTGGCGATTTCGACGAGGGGATCGGCCGCGATGTAGTTGAGGCCAAGCTCCAGTACCCGCAATGTCAGGCCGTACTTGCGAGTCTTGGGCGACCTCCGGATCAAGCCCAGTTTCTCCAATGTATAGAGCGTGCGTTGCGCGGAGCCGATGCTGATGCCGAGTTCCCTGGCGGCTTCCGTCAGTGACATCGTGGTATGGGCGCCCTGGAACGCGAACAATACCTTGAGTCCCTTTGCGAAAGCATGGTTGAACATGGTGTCGGCAGCGTATTCGCCCTGGAATTCCCGCATCCTGCCTCCGGTTTTTACATTTTCGGCGAGATATTACCGAGTAGCGATAAATTGTACTCACAAAGCGGTAGGTTTTTGCCGTAATTTGGCCTAGGATTACAAGGAACCCGAAATAGAAGGAGCTCCGCCCATGCAGCCCATCGCGCCCGAGGAATTCGCGCAACGCCGGGAGCGCCTGCGCGTCCTGGCGCGCAAGGCCGGGCTGAGCGCTGTATTGATTAATTCGGAAAGCAATCACCGCTACTTCACCGGGCACTGGAGCGGGCGGTGGACCAGCCGTAGCCGCCCCATCTTCCTGGTCATTTCGGTCGAAGGCGATCCCGTCGTCTCGTGTTCCGTTGTGGAGCAGCAGACTGCCGAAATGTCGGCGCAGGGGTGCCGCGTCAAGGTGTCGCGCGCCTCCGGCTACGATCTGGAGCAACCGATCACCGACCTGGCCGAGGTGTTGCGCGAACTCGGCCTGGACGATGCGGCAATCGGCGTGGAATTCGGCGTGCACCATCGTCCGCAGATACCGCCCGGTGGCTATGAAAAGCTGAAGGAGCGCTTGCCGCAGCTTCGCTATGCCGATGCCAGCGGCCTGCTATGGCAACTGCGCATGCGCAAGTCTTCGAGCGAGGTCGCGCGAATCCGGCGTGCCATCGAGATTACGGACCGCATGTATGCGACAGCTCCCGAGTGGCTGTCCACGATGCGGACCGAGCGCGAAGCCTACATCCACATTACCCGGCAGATGCTCGAATTCGGCGGAGACCACACGGGGTACGTCAATGTGCTCGCGGACACCACAACCGAACTGGCAGGCGGCTTCACCGATCGCCCCTTCCGGAACGGGCGGCTGATATATATCGATGCCGGATGCATCGTGGACGGATACTGGGCGGACCATGCGCGCATTTTCTGCAGAGGCGAACCCGATGCCGCTGCACAGGCCATGTACCGCAAACTGTGGGACGTAACCGAGCAAATGATCGAAGCCGTCAAGCCGGGCGTTCCACTGCGTAGCATCTATACCCTCGCATTGGATGGAATCGAGCGGGCAACGGGTACGCGTCCGATGCTGGGCCGTGTCGGGCATTCAATGGGTCTGGACATGCCGGAGCCGCCTTCGATCTGCAAGGAAGAGGACTTGATCCTGGACGAAGGGGTCGTGCTGAATATCGAGCCCAGCATGCGCGTTCCCGGCCTGGGGACCCTGATTGCGGAAGAAGTCGTGGTCGTGACGGAAAATGGGTGTGAGTTGTTGACGAAACGGGCACCGCAGGCGATTCCGAACGTCGCATGAAAATTTTATCCGGGCCATCGAGGCTTGGCATCCAAGGGGAAGCACCATGAAAAATTCCGACGATGTGCGTGCAGATTCGCTAGAAATCCTGATCGGACAAGCCCGCCAGGGCGCCATTTCCCGCCGTCACTTTCTCGGTGCCCTGGCGGCTCTGGGCATTGCCGCGGGCACTCCGGCGCATGCCCGGGCCAAGCGGCTGGTGATCGCCGACTGGGGCGGCGCGACCGACGAGGCGTTCATGTCCGCCTGGGGCAGGCCGTACCAAGACGCCCATGGCGTCGACGTGGTCAGCGATGTTACCGGCCCTTCCATCGGCCGGATCAAGGCCATGGTGGAGTCCAGGGCCGTGACGTGGGATCTCTGCGACAGCAACGCTGGGGAGTCGGAGTATCTGGGCGAGAACAAGCTTGTGGAGGAGGTCGACTATTCGATCGTCAATCCGGCGAACGTGTTTCCCGACGCCAAATTCCGCTGGGGCGTGTCGAGCTACTACTTCTCCTATGTGCTGGCCTACGATACCGAGAAGGTGAAGGCGCCCGAGAGCTGGGCGGATTTCTGGAACCTCAAGGATTTTCCCGGCAAGCGCGCGCTGCGCAAGAATGTGACGGGAATGTGCGAATGCGCGATGCTTGCCGACGGCGTCGCGCCGGACAAGGTCTATGAAGTCTTGTCCTCGCCCGGCGGCATCGAGCGCGCCATGGAGAAGTTCCGCGAGATTCGCGACCACGTCATTTTCTGGAACAGCGGCGCGCAGTCGGCGGACCTGCTGCGCAATCATGAAGTCGTGATGGCCAACATCTGGTCCACGCGTGCCAGCACGCTCAAGCGGGACAGCGCGGGCAAGATCACTTGGACATGGAACGGTGGCCTGCTGGTACCCAGCGTCTGGGTGGTCCCGCGCGGCAATCCTGCGGGTCCCAAGGCGGCATTCGAGTTCGCGAACTACGCGCTCACTCCCGAGAATCAGATCGCCTTGCTGAAGGCGACGGGCAACGGACCGTCCAACCCCGCGGCGGCCCCGATGGTGCCGGACGACCTGAAATTCTACGATCCCTCGCAGCCGGAGCACCGCAAAGTCCAGATCCCCCTGAGCACCGCCTGGTATGCCAAATTCCAGGATCGCGCCCGCGACCAATACCTCGAAATGCAATCCGCCTAGCATCGATGGCGCGCGGTGCGATCCATGAGTTTTCTTGAATTCAAGCAAGTCGGTAAACGGTACGGCGACAAGCAGGCGGTGGACAACGTCAGCCTGGGTGTCGGGGAAGGCGCATTTCTGACATTGCTCGGCCCATCCGGCTCGGGCAAGACGACATTGCTCACAATGCTGGCCGGCTTTACGGAGCCGGACCAGGGCCGCATTTGCATCGGAGGCAAGGACGTAACGTCGCTGCCTCCCGACCGGCGTGGCCTGGGCATCGTATTCCAGGGCTATGCGCTCTTTCCGCACATGACGGTGTTCGACAACATCGCCTATTCCCTGCGGATCCGCAAAATGGACAAGGCCGCATTGACGCGACGGGTCGCCGAAATGATCGAGCTTGTACAGTTGGGCGGCCTGGAGCGTCGCCGTCCGACGGAGCTGTCCGGGGGCCAGCAGCAACGCGTTGCCCTGGCCCGTGCCCTGGCGTTCGATCCGCCCGTGTTATTGCTGGACGAACCCCTGTCGGCGCTCGACCGACTGTTGCGGGAGCAACTCCAGGACGAGCTCAAGCGGCTTCACCGGACGATCGGAAAGACGTTCGTGTTCGTCACCCATGACCAGGACGAAGCGCTGGCGCTGTCAACCGACATCGCCGTGCTACGCGACGGGCATGTCGAGCAGTTCGGATCGCCGCACGACTTGTACTCCTGCCCCGCAAGCCGCTTTGTCGCGGGGTTTCTCGGCGTCAACAACCTGTTGACTCCAGAGATCGTGGGTATGGACGGCGACCACGCCGTCTGCCGGATCGACCAGGAGACATGGAGGGCGCCCGCGAGACCGGATCAGGCGCACACGTTGGCGATACGGGCCGAAGATATCCATATATCGACCGAGCGTCGGGATGCCGCCAATAGTGTTGCGGTGCGCGTGACCCAGGTGGACTATCACGGCGATATCTACGCCTTGGACCTGGAGATCGCGGCGGGCGTGGTGCTCAGGGCCAAGGTGCCGGCGCGCGGCGTCGCCGGCGCCCGGATCGAGAATGCCCGCGTGTACGCGAACTGGCGGCCCGAGGATTCAGTCTGGATCGGAGGCCGGGAGTGAGCATGCGTCTGCGCTATGGCTCGTTCCTGATGCCCGCGGCCGCGGTGCTGCTGGTGTTTCACCTGGTCCCGGTCGCAATGGTGCTGGGAATCAGCTTCACGGAGCCCCATGCCGGATTGCAGAACTATCGCGCGCTGCTGACCAGCGGCGCGGCACAGAACGCCCTGGCCACGACTTTCCGGATCGCTGTGTCGACAACGCTCATCACGGTGGCGTTGGGGACGGTCTATGCGCTGATCGCCTGGAAATCCAGGCCCGCCATCGGCCGGCTGATGATCAATACCGTTGCGCTGACGTTCTGGCTGTCCGTCCTGATCCGCACCGTGGCCTGGGTTGCCATTCTGCGCGATAACGGCATTCTCAACGGTTTGCTGCAAGCGATCGGGCTGATTGCGACCCCCCTGCCATTGTTGCGCAATCAGACCGGCGTGTTGATAGGCATGGTGCACTACATGCTGCCCTTGGCTGTCCTGCCCGTCTATAACAGCCTGCGGGCCGTTCCGGTGCAGCAATTACAGGCCGCACGGAGCATGAGCGCAAGCGGCGCCTACATTCTCCGCACCGTGGTCCTGCCTCAGTGCACGCCGGGCATCGTCGCTGCCTGCGCGCTGGTGTTCATGCTGTCGTTGGGCTTCTTCGTCACTCCGGCCATCCTGGGCGGCGGAAAGGTCGTCATGGTCGCGGAGTACATCCGGCTGCAGATCGAAGAGACCGTGCGCTGGGGGTTGGCAAGCATGATGGCCACCACGCTGCTGGTCGCCGTCTGCGTCAGCATGGGCCTGGCCGCGCGCGCGGTCGGCCTCAAACGTATCTTTCAGGGGCATTGACTTGCAGTCGCGCCTGGCGTCCGCATTGGGAACGGCGATAGGTGTGCTGCTGTTCGCTTTCGTCCTGGCTCCGATCGTCATCGTGATCCTGATATCGGTCACGGATCAGCCGTATGTATCGCTGCCCCGGCACGGGATTTCCTGGCGCCATTACGCGGAATTGCTCGAGAATCCGAAGTGGGCGATCTCCCTGTTGAACAGTTTGATCGTATCGGCCGGCGCGACGCTGATCGCGACGGTGCTCGGGACCTTATGCGCGATCGGTGCATGGCAGGTGCGGACCTGGTGGGGACGCTACCTGCAAGCCGCGATGCTGCTCCCGCTCATCGTGCCGGTGGTGGTGCAGGCCGTGGGGCTTTACCGCCTGTATATTCCTGCCGGCCTCATCGACACGTTCCCAGGGATCATCATCGGTCAGGCGATACTCGGGATTCCATACGTCGTCATCGCAACGTCGGCCGTGCTCTCGAATGTGGATCGCCGGATCGACCAGGCCTCTCGGAGCCTGGGCGCTACGCCGTTGCAGACGACATGGCGCGTATTGATCCCTGCCGCCCGGCCGGGCGTCCTGTCCGGCGCGCTGATCTGCTTCGTATTTTGCTTCGATGAAGTCGTGCTGACGGTCTTCCTGACCGGCCTGCGTACCCCGCTGCTGCCAAAGGTAGTCTGGGACGGGCTCCAGGACGATATGCGGCCTGTCATTGCGGCGGCATGTACGACGCTGCTGTTCGCCATCCTGGCCGTCATGCTTGCCCGCCTTTGGGCCGGCCGCTTGCCGGCCTTACGCAAACCGGGACGATGATGCTGGCAACACCTGGTGCATATACGCAGTGCTCCTTGTGGGATCGCACGGCAGGTCTCGGGTCGCGGGCGGCCCCGCTGCGGCATTCCGTCGAGTGCGATGTGGCCATCGTCGGTGCCGGCATCCTGGGGTTGTCGACCGCATTGCATCTCGCGGAACTGGGCTTGCGGGTTTGCGTTCTGGACGCACGCCAACCGGCATGGGGCGCCTCCGGACGGAACGGCGGACAGGTCATCCCGGGCATCAAGCACGACCCCGAAGCGATCCTGTCGAAGTACGGACAGGATCGCGGGCAATCCTTGTTGCGCATGGTCGCGACTGCCGCGGATACCGTGTTCGAACTGATCGAACGACACCATATCGATTGCGAGGCGGTGCGGGGAGGGTGGATACAGCCCGCGCACTCGGAGCGTGCCCTGCAGGGGGTGCTGGATCGCGCGCGGCAATGGATGGACCACGGCGCGCCGGCAAGGATCCTGGATCGCCACGAGATGGCGGCGGCCCTGGGAACGGACCACTTCCAGGGCGGCTGGATCGATTACCGCGCCGGCAGCATCCAGCCGTTGCGCTATACGCGCGGGCTTCAGGCAGCCGTCGGCGGCGCGGGCGTGGCCGTCCATGGCGATACGCGCGCCACGGCGCTGGAGCGCGAAGGCAATCGCTGGATCGTCCGCACCGCCCCGGGCCCGACGGTGCGCGCCGACCATGTCCTGGTTGCGACGAACGGCTATACCGATGACCTGTGGCCCGGCCTGAAGCGGACGGTCATTGCCGCGAACAGCTTCATCGTCGCGACACCGCCGCTCGATGACAGGATCGGAGGCCGCATACTGCCTTCGGGGGCGGTTGCATCCGATTCCCGCCGCTTGCTCCTCTACTTCCGCCGCGACGCCGAAGGTCGCTTCATCCTGGGCGGGAGAGGCCGCTTCGCCGACCCGACGTCCGAGCGTGACTGGGACCACCTTGTCCGTGGCGCCCGCTTGCTCTATCCGCAGTTGAAAAGCCAGGAGTTTCCCTATCGCTGGGCCGGCCGCATCGCCCTCACACGCGACTTCGCGCCCCATGTGCACCAGCCGGCGCCGAATCTGCGCATCATGTTGGGCTGTAACGGTAGAGGCGTGGCGCTGGCAACCCAGATGGGCCGTTACCTGGCCCGGGACATCGCGGCGGGCGAGCCGGTTCCCTTTCCTATCGCACCGATCAGGCCGATCCCGTTGCATGGCCTGAAGCGACTGTATATCGGGCTGGGCGTCGCGTACTACGGGCTGCGCGATCGGACATTCTGACCCATCTCGCGTCAGGGTGCGGTATCCCGACTTCCCCCATGCCTGGACGCCGGGACCGGAGTCGTCTGGCGAGGTGTGGCGGGTCCAGGTATGATCTGTCCGTAGAAAGACACAATCCAAAAGAGCGGAAGATGGCCTCCACGTACGATCCGAATGCATTCGAGCCGCTGCAGTTCCATACCAAGCTCGCGTCATTCCAGGCAGGCCAAGACTCCCCGCGCGACTATCTCGAACAGTGCCTTGACACGATCGCCTTGAAAGAGCCGGCCTTGCACGCGTGGGTGGTGCTCAACGAGCAGGGCGCCCGCGAGCAGGCCGACGCAAGCGCGGCCCGCTGGCGCAGCGGCCGGCCGCTGTCGCAGATCGACGGGATGCCGATCGGCATCAAGGACCTGCTGGAAACTCGCGACATGCCCACGCAGATGGGCTGCGCCGCCTACGCCGGCAACTTCCCGAAGCGGGACAACGCCGCGGTATGGGCGCTGCGCCAGGCGGGCGCCGTGATCCTCGGCAAGACGGCCACCACCGAGCTGGGCGGCCCGCACCCGGGCCCCACCGTCAATCCCTTCGATCCCGCCCACACGCCGGGCGGGTCCTCATCCGGTTCGGCCGCGGCGGTGGGCGCTCGCATGGTTCCGGCCGCCATCGGGACCCAGGTGGGCGGTTCGATCATCCGGCCCGCGAGCTATTGCGGCAACTATGCGCTCAAGCCCAGCCAGGGCGCCATCAACCGTGGCGAGCGGCAAGCCACCAGCATGAGCACGCACGGGCCGCATGCGGGGTCGCTCGAAGACATGTGGGCCGTCGCGATCGAGATCGCGATCCGGGCCGGCGGCGATCCCGGCAGCCCGGCGTTGGCCGGCCCCATGCAATTGCCGACGGCCCATGCCCCGGCCGTGCTGGCCGTTCTGGAAACCGAAGGGTGGGCCGGCCTGGCGCCGGAGGCAAAGCTGGCTTTCGAGCAGGTTATTTCCCAGATCGAGCGCACCGGCGTGAAGGTCGTCAGACGGACTCAATGGCCTGAACTCGATCACTTCGAACGCATGCTCGATGGCGTGAATACCATGGCGGGCACCATGACCGCCTGGGAAAACCATTGGGCGCTGCGCAACCTGCTTGCCCTGGACGAAGAAAGCGTAAGCCCGCGCGGGCGGGCAGGGCTAAAGACCGCCGAACGCCTGGGCGTCCAGGGCTATCGGGACTTGATCGAGAAGCGGCGACTCATCCGCCATTACCACGCCATCCTGGCCACGGGAGCGGATGCCATGATTTCCCCGGCTTCCCCGGGGCCGGCACCCGTCTGGTCGGGAGACGTGCCCGGGCAGCCGCTGGCGTCCCGGCCGACGGGCGACGCCACGTTCAACACGCCCAGCTCGCTCCTGGGGGTTCCGGTCGTGACTTCGCCGCTGACCCGCATCGGCAACCTGCCCATGGGAATACAACTCATGGGATGGCCCGGCACGGACGCCAAGGTGACCGCCATCGCGCGCTGGCTAAGGGATCACGTGCGGCCGGTGTGCATCCCGTAGGCGGCGCCGGGGTCCGTTCCGGCGCCTGGCTTCATTCCAGCTTGATGCCGGCTTGCGTGACGAAATCCTTCCAGTCCTGGATCATTTGCCGCATCTGGGCGGTGTGGGCCGCGGGGTCGTTGCCGATCAGCTCCAGTCCCAGGTCTTTGGCGCGCTGGACGAGTTCGGGATCGCGCAGCGCGTCGGTGTAGTACTTGTTCAGCTTGGCGACGACGTCGTCCGGCGTGCCGGCGGGCGCATAGATGCCCCAGTAGCTGTCGGCGTTCACGCCCTTGATGCCGCGCGAGGCCAGTGTCGGCACGTCGGGCAGGAGCGGGCTGGGCGTATCGCCGGTGATGGCCAGGGCACGCATTTTCCCGGACTGGATAAAGCTCAGCGCGGTGGTCGGGCCGCCAAAATAGATCTGCACCTGGCCGGCGACCAGCGCGGTCATGGCCGGGGGCGAGCCCGGATACGGCACATGCACGATGTCGATGCCCGCCGCGCGGCGGAACATTTCCCCCGCCATGTGCGTGGAAGTTCCGTATCCGCCCGAGGAAAAATTGATCGTGCCCGGCTTGGCCTTGGCCAGGGCGATCAGTTCTTCGAGCGTCTTGGCGGGCACGTCGGGATTGACCAGCAGGAGCAGCGGCGCGCGCGCAAGCATGGTCACGCCCCGGAAATCCTTGACCGTGTCATAGGGCATGTCCTTGATGAGCGAAGGATTGACCAGCATGGACAGATCGCTGGCCACCACGGTGTAGCCGTCGGGGGCCGACCTGGCCACGGTGCTGGTGCCGATGACCGATGCGCCGCCCGGGCGGTTGTCGACGACCAGGGGTTGCCCCGACGCCTCGCTGACCTGCTTTTGCAGCATCCGGACCAGGACGTCGGTGGTCCCGCCCGGCGGGAACGGCACCACCATCCGCATGGGGCGATCCGGGAAGGTGTCGGCCTGGACGGCCGTGCTGGCAAGCAGCCCGGCAAGGAGGGCGGTGAACAGGTATTTCAAGGATATTTTTTGCATGGGATCTTCTGGAAAAAAGCTACGTGAAGAGGCGATTTTTCTCGTGGAGAGAGCGGAAGATATAGGCGACCATATCCGGTATGATGTAGTTGCAACGGCAACCACCAAAACACCTGCGGAGTGAATCCTATCCTACGCGACCTGACTCTGCAACGCCGAAATGCGACCCGGCGGGTGGCGATGCGGTTGGCGTCGCCAGCCGCCGGGACCGGGGTCTCGTCGCGCCGGGAAGGCCAGTGGCCAAGCTGCGCAAGTGCGAAGTACCGTCAAAAAAGCCCTCCAAGATCCCGCCAGGTGCAGCCCTATGAGTGAGCAATCTTTCGCTGAATTCGCCCCTTTGATCGATGCGGTGCGGTCGAACGAGCAGCGTTACGCCTCGATTCCAGGCCTGGCGTGGCCAGATGGGGTCAAGATCGCGGTCAATATCACCGTGGATTTCGACGCGATGCTCCTGCGGCGCCTGCTCAACGAGCCTCCGATGCAATTGGCAAAAGGAGAATTCGGCGGCCGCGTCGGGGTCTGGCGGTTGCTGGAATTATTCGAATCGCACCGGATCAAGACCACCATGTTCACGCCGGGACGCATTTGCGAGCTGTATCCGGACGCGGTCGTCGCGGTCGCGAAGGCAGGACACGAGATCGCCGACCATATGTGGGAACACCGCGTGCCGGCCCAGGCCGACATCGAGCGCGCGCATCTTTCCCGCGCCTGCGACGCGATCGAACGGCTGACAGGGCGCCGTCCGCAAGGCAGCAGGAGCCGGCACAACCACGAGCTGCTGCACGAATTCGGGTTCATCTACAGCTCGCACCACTGGGCCGACGACAAACCCTATTTCATGGCCAACAAGCGTGGCCGCCTGGTGAACCTGCCCTTCCACTATGCGATCGACGACGCGATGTACTTCAGCTTCAGTTGGCAGAACACCGAAAACGCCGCGCAGCGCATCACCGATACCGACAAGGTGCACGATCTTTGGCGGGACGCGTTCCTGCAGCAATACGCCACGGGCGTGGGCTACCTCAATATCTGCCTGCATCCCTTTGTGTCCGGCAGATCGTTGCGGATCGAAATGATGGATCGCCTGCTGACCTTCATGAAGTCCATGCCCGGCGTCTGGTTTGCAAGCTGCCATGACGTGGCGCGCCACTGTATCGACCTTGAATCTTCCGGCGCAAAGAGAGCATAGAAATGCCTTGGAAAAGCGGCTATACGATCTCGAACGAACGAACCGTCCAGGACCGGGATGTCCATTGGCCCGACGGCCAGGCATGCAGCTTCACCATCACGGTGTGTCTGGATCCTCCTTGCGGGCCGGATGGACTCACCGCGGCCGATCTCCGCACCGGAGAGTTCCATTATGGAATGCATGCGGGCCTGGACGCGCTGCGCGCGCTGCTGGACAAGCACGGGTACCGGGCGACCTTCCTGTCTTCCGCCGTCGTCGCCCGCCTGTATCCATCGGTCTTGCGTTCGCTCGCCGCCGATGGCCACGAAGTGGCGGCGCATGGCTATCTCCGGGAAGATGTCGGCAAGCTCGAGCCCGCCGAGGAGCGCAGGCGCCTGCAATTGACCACCGAAGCCATCGATCTTGCAACGGGCCGCCGTCCCCTGGGCTGGTATTCCCTGGCCCGCCGGGATGACAAATTCGCGGGCGGGGCCGTAAGCCCCGACACCATGTCGCTGCTGCTCGAGCAGGGCTATACGTACATGGGAAACAGCCCCGCGGACGATATTCCCCACTATTGGGTCACTGCCCCGGAAACGCCCGCGGCCATACTGGCCATGCCCTACTACTACCACTTCGACGACCAGTTTTTCCTGTTGTTCCCGGCGGAAGGAACCGGGCTGGAACATGCCGACAGCCTGGCGCGCAACTGGCGCGCGGAGATGGCCGCGCAACACCGCCGAGGCCGTTCGTTCGTCATGGTCGTCCGGCCGTACACCATCACCTGGTTCCACCGGATGAAAGCGCTCGGCGATTTCCTCGACTACGTCAAGACCCTGGATCGAGTCTGGAACGCCACGGCGCTTCAGTGCGCCGAGCACTGGATCAAGCAATACCCGCAAGAGAAGACGCTGCAGTTAAAGCCCAGCATCTGGAAGGATTACGCCGACAGCCTGAGCTGAACGCCGGGCTTCCGGCTCGGGCAGGCCGCCGGCATCAGGTTCCGGCCTGTCGGGCCGCGAACAGGATTCGCGGCCCCGGCATGGGAGCATCCATGGCCGTCATGGCCAACGGTCCCCGCCCAGGACATGCGCCTCCGGCACCGCACACTTGAACGTGCCGGAGAAGACCGTCTCGCCGGCGGCATTCCTGCCGGTCACTTCCACCTCGTGGCGACGCCCCTTCGACAAGACGACCCTGGCTTCGAAACGAAGGCGTTCGCCGACGCTCGACGGCTTCAGGAAGTTGACCTGCGCGCCGCCAAGGACCACTGTGGGCTCGTTGACCGCAAGCATGGCTGCGTAATCCGCCGCGCCAAAGACGAAACCGCCGTGCACCAGGCCATGCTCGTCGGCCTTCATGCGCTCGCCGAGCAAAAGTTCGACCGTGCAGCTTCCCGGTCCGATGGCGGTCGGCTGGCCGCACAAGGCAGTGTCGATCGACAAGTGGGTGCAAGCGGCAGGCATGTTCGTAGGCATCTTCAGGCCGCGTCGTAGAAAGTCGTGAACTTTGCGGTCGTGGCTTGTGCATCCGGGTCCGTCACCACATTGACGAGCGCCGGGAGGCCATCGCTTGTCGCCCGCTTCGCGGCCTCGAGCGCGGGCCGGATCTGCTCGGGACGCTCGACGATCGAGGCGTGGCATCCCAGCGCGGCCGCCATGTCGTGGAACCGGGTCAGGCCCAGGTCACGCCCGGGCTTGAGCTTCTTGGGGTCGGAGGTCCATCCGCCGTTCAGGCTGACCACCGTAATGACGGGAATGCGATGGCGCACGGCCGTGTCCAGCTCCATGAAGTTGAATCCGATGGAGCCGTCCCCATGCAGGCAGACCACCTGTTTGTCGGGACATGCCGCCTTGGCGCCGATCGCGTAAGGCAGCCCGACGCCCATGGTGCCGAAGGTACCCGAATTGATGCGATGACCGGGAACGAAGGACGGAATGGACTGTCTTCCGAAGTTCAGGATCTCCTGGCCGTCCACGGCCAGCACCGCGTCCCGGTCGATGAAGTCCCGGATTTCCTTGCACAGCCGCAGTGGGTGGATCGGCTGGCGTGACGACTCGAGCAGGGATTCCTGCGCCTGGGCCCGGCGCACGTTGTCTTCGTGGAGCCGATGACGCCATGGCTGGAAGTGTTCGGGCGTCACTCGACCCTCGCAGGCCTGCGCGAGTTGCTCCAGCGCGAGGCGGGCATCGGCCACCAGCCCTTCGGCAAGACGGGGGGTGGACGCGACCTCGCCGGGATCGATATCGATGCGCACGATTTTCGCGTCGGCATTGAAGCGGGGAACCTTCAGATTCCCGAGCACATAGTTGATCCTGGTGCCCACGATAATCACCAGGTCCGCATTCTTGAACGCCTGCGACCGCGCATTCAGGAAGCAGCTCTCATGATCCTCGGGAACGACGCCACGGCCCTGCGGCGTCGTGTAGAAAGGGATGCCCGTCGCGTCGACGAATCGACGCATGGCCTCCGAGGCCTGCGACCACAGCACTCCGCTTCCGCTGATCAGCACGGGAGATCGTGCGGACGCGACCAACCGCGAGATCCGTTCGATGGTCGCCGGATCCCCGGCCGCGCGCGGCTGGCCGCGGTCCGCCTGCAGGGTCGGCCATTCCACGGTGTCGGCATCCAGGGCGCGGTACAGCAGATCTCCCGGGAAATCGAGATACACGGGACCGGGCTTGCCGGACATCGCAATGGTGAAGGCCTTGTCGATCAGCTCGGGGATGCGGCGGGCCTCGAGCACCCGATCGGCCCACTTGACCAGGGGACGCATGGCGGCCACCTGGTCGAATTCCTGGAACGATCCGGTGCCCACCTCGGCCAGGGAACTGGAGCCCCCCAGCGCGACGACGGGCGTGCAGTCCATCAGCGAAGTCGCCAGGCCCGTACCGAGATTGAGCGTGCCGGGCCCCGAGGCGGCGATGCACACCCCGGGGCGGCATCGCACGCGGGCGTAGGCGTGGGCCATCATCGCGGCGGCTTGCTCATGCCGCACGTCGATGGCGCGGATGCCCTCCGCGATGCAGGCGCTCTCGGCCGCCAGCATGGGGCCGCCCATCAGGTAGAACATCGTATCCACGCCCTGCTGCCTGAGCGATTTCCCAAGCAAGGCGGAGCCATTCATCTGCATCAGAAACTCCCGGTAGATCGGACCAGCCGCGCTGGCGTCAGGCCCTTGTTGGACGACCCTTTCCGTATGGGCGGGCCTCAGCTTCCCGACAAGCCATGCAGGTTCTCGAAGGAGAGATCCTGCCAGCTCTCGGGCTGGACCTTGATCAGCCCGAGCCCGCGCATGTAGTCGGCATAGCGTTTCAATGACTGCGGCGTCGTCGTGAACACCACGTCGGGGTCCGCGAGCTGCTTGGCCAGCTCCTGCGGCGATTCCTTGCTCCTGGCCTCTCGCAGATAGATCTCGGCCGCGAGCGATTTGTCCGAATTGATCAACTGGACCGCTTCGCTGATGGCGGCCACGAAGGCCTCGTAGGTCTTCGGGTTTTCCTGGCGGAACTTCACGGTCGACCAGGCGATCGTGAAGGTGAAGGGCCCCATCACGTCCTTCGAGTTGAGGACCGTGTGCACGCGGGCGTCGCGCAGTTCCTGGTACTGGAACGGCGGCGCGGCGAAGTGCGCCGCGATCTGGCCATTGAGCAGCGCGATGGCGGCGTCCGGATGCGACATCGACACAGTCAGCTTACCGAGTCGGGAAGCCTCGTCCGGTCCCAGCTTGTCCGCGGCCATCGCCAGGAGCACGGCCTGGTTGGAGGTCCGGACCGCCGGCAGCGCGATCTTCTGGCCTTCGGCGAAGTCCTTGATGGAACGTACCTTCGGGTCGATCGTGTTGAGCAAGAGCGGCATCTCGCTCATCGCCGTCACGATCTTCACGCTGCCATTGCTGCGGCTCCACAGCGTGATGAACGGCGGCACACCCCCGGTCGCGATGTCGAGGTCGCCGGACAGCAGCGCGTCATTCATGTTCGACCCGCCGGTGAAGTCGGACCAGATCAGCTTGACCGGTCCGAGACCGAGGCGCTTGGCATGTTTCTCGAACAAGCCCTGTCCCTTCATGACGGCCAACGGCAAATAGCCGACGCCGAATTGCCGCGCGATCCTCAGTTCGCCGACCTCGGCCGCGGCCACGCTCGAGACGGCGAGCGTGCCGGCCATTGCAAGCAGGACGAAGCGTCGAGTCCAACGAAAGCGAGAGATCATATTTCCAAGCCAGGCTGAGCCGTTCATTTGCATCAGAAACTCCCGGTAGGCAGGACCGCCGCGTTGGGGACGGGTCCTTGTTGAATGACGCCTTGCGCTTCCAAGGCGAGTATGTCCTCGAGTCCGAGCGATGTGTGCTCCAGCAGGATCTCGCGGGTATCACGCCCGATGACGCCCCCCGTATGCCGCAGGCGGCCCGGCGAACCGGACAGCTTGGGCACGATCCCGGGCAGCACCAGCGAACCGAGTTCGTCGTCGGGCACCTTGGGCAACATATCGCGGGCCTGGAAGTGCGGGTCCGCAAAGATGTCCTCGACCGTATATACGCGCGAGGCCACGACGTCGGCCTCCTGGAGCAGGCGCTCGACCGGCTCGAGATCCTGCGTGGCGACCCAGTCCGCGATCAGCTTGTCGATCTGCGCTTCGTTCGCGACCCGCTCCACGGGGTCGGCGAATCGCGGGTCCGCGGCGAGCTCCGGTCTTCCCATGACCTGCGCCAGGCGGCGGAACACCGAGTTATTGGCCGCCGTGATGTGGATGTAGTTGCCGTCGCGCGTGACATACAGGTTGCTGGGCACGTGGCCCGGCAATCGGGACCCGGCCCGCTTGGCTATCTTGCCCAGTTTGTCGTAGCTCGGAACCTCGGAGCGCAGGAAGCTGTAGGCCGACTCGAACAGCGAGGCGTCGACGAGCTGGCCCTCGCCCGTGCGTTTGCGGTGCTCCAGCGCGACGAACGCGCCAAGCGCTGCGTAGAGCCCGGCAATGTAATCGGTCAGTGGCAGCGCCGCGCGGGCGGGAGGGCGGTCCTCGTCGCCGATCAGGTAGCGCAGGCCGCTCATCGCCTCGCCGATGATCCCGTAGCCGGGGCGTCCGGAGTAGGGCCCGTCCTGCCCGAAGCCGCTCAGGCGCACCATGATCAGGGAAGGGTTGAGCTCCCGTAGCTGTTCGAACGACAGTCCCCAGCGTTCCAGCATTCCGGGGCGGAAATTCTCGATGACGATGTCGCAGCGGGGCACGAGCTCTTTCACGATGCGCTGGCCCTGCTCGGTCCGCAGGTTCGCCGCGAGCAGCCGTTTGTTGCGCATCATGCTGGCCCCGAACAGGGATTTTCCGTCGACGCGGTCGCCCATGGCGCGCACGGGATCCCCCTCGATTTGCTCGAGCTTGATGACCTCGGCGCCGAAATCGGCGAAGAAGCCGCCGCAGAACGGTCCGGCCACCAGCGATCCGAGTTCCAGCACCCGGTATGGCGCAAGCGGTCCCGTGCGTTCGGATTCATTCATCTTCATGCTGTTCCCTTCTCAGGCAGGCTTCCCCCGCGCCGTTGTCCCGGGGGCAGGATCGATGCCGGTCATATTATTATATTATTATAATAATATAGGAATGGTGACGGGCATTCCGGTTCTTGTCAATATGCAAGAGGAGCCCGCTCCATGCCTGACGCCCGAGCGACGTGCCTATGAACGCGCGAGTATCGGTCCGGTCGCCCGGGATCGACCATCCCGGCCGAGTGGCCTCAAGAGCGGTCACAGGGACAGGGAGAATTGCGAGAAGTGGGGGTGGCGGCGCGAGCCGGCCGTCAGGGCGGTGTGCGAGACGGCGGGCGCCGGTCGTGGACGGCTACAACAATCGCCGTCTGGCGCCCGATTCCGTCTCCCGCCGTTCTTCGATGGGACGAAGATTGAAGTTGTAGCGGTAGTGATCGACGCGGTAACAGGTCCTGCCGACCTGGATCGCGCGCCCGTCGCTTGCGCAAAAGACGCGCTGTATCTCGAGCAGCGGCTCCCCGGGGCCCAGGCCCAGGGCTTCGGCGGTCACCGCATCGGCTTCTCGAGCACGAATGTGCCCTTGCCGGAGAAGCGCTCGACGCGGTCTTTCTCGATCAATACCTTGAGCGCGCCGCGCACCGTGATGACACTGACGCCGTACTCTTTCGCGAGCTCGTTCTCGGTGGGCAGTCGGCTGCCCGGGGGATAGACGTTCGACTCGATTTTTTGCTCGATGGCGCGCGCCAACTGGGAATACAGGGGCAGAAAGGTCTTGCCCGGAACAGCGGCGGAGGGGCTCATGGCGGAAGTGGCCAACGGAGATCAAGGGGCACGCGGCAGGCTGGCGACGAGTGTAGCCTGACGAGCGGGCCGCCGAAACATCGGCGCGCCATCTCATCGCGGCCCGATCCCCAGCCCTTGGCGGCCGCGCCTCGAATACCAGGCGAAGGTCGCCTCATGGCGTTTGTGCGTACTGGTCCAGCACTGCGCTTCTGCGCCCGATTCGCGGAGGAATCGGCTGGATTTCTCCAGCCAACATCGCAAGCAGCTGCATGCGCGCGGCGCGCTCGAACATTACGCCCGATACGCAGGCTTTCTCGACGCTGCCGCCTGCGACCGGCAGGCCATGATTCACCAGCAGAATGGCCTTCCTGTCGCCAATGGCGCTGGAAATGAGCTCCCCTTCTTCATTTCCCACGGGATGTCCGGCCATTGGCGAGGAACGCGCATTACGTGTCGCGCTGGTCGATGGACTTCCTCTTGCGCTCGTTGAGCCAGCGTTGCAGCACTTGATGCGCGGTTTCCCGCCCGCCCAGCCCGAATGCCAGCGCGCACGCCACCGCCGCCGAGCCGAGGATCAGCCCGAATGCCAGGTTGACTATCTCATTGGCCAGGCCCATGAAGCGCAGGCCCATTGCGATGGCCAGGGCGATGATGGCGTATTTCAAGATGGAGGGCAGGCCGCTTTCGCCGACCGAGTCGCCGACCAGCTTCGCCACCAGGCGAGCCATGACGACGCCAACCAGCACAATTACGCTGCCGAACACGACCTGCCCGCCTAATTCGGTGACCTCGCCCAGCATGATGGCGACGAGTTCGAACTTCAGCAGACTGGCAGCCTCTATCGCGGCGAAGAGCATGATCGTCACCAAGGCAATCCATCCGGCGATGTGGGACGGGCGGGCGTTCGACGGCAATCCACCGAATCCCGTGAGCGCGCGATCGAAGCCGGTCGAGGCCAATAATTGCTCGATCAGCCCGCGTACCCATTGCGCGATGAAATAGGCGATCGCCATCAGCAGCGCGGCCGCGAAAATGCGGGGAATGGCGTCCAGGATCGTCTGCAGCACGAACACCGTGGGTTCCACGATCGACGAGATTCCCAGGGTCTGCAGCGCGGAGATCGCCACCGGGATGATAATAATGGTGAAGGCCAGCATGCCGGCCGCGCGCACGAGGGCGCTGCAGCGCTCACCCGTGGGGGTGGCCGCTTCGGGTTGGGCAGCCGCCGGCGTGCTGGCGGTCTTGCCCAGGCTGGCGCATACCTTGTCCCACCTGACGGTGCCCAGCGCCGTCTCGACGATAGTGCGCACGATCCGTGCGATCAGCACGCCCACGAAGAAAATGATGGCCGCTCCGATAATGCGTGGCAAGTACGTGAACACTTCCTGGGTAAGCGCATTGATCGGCGCCATCGCCTGGTCCAACCCGAGCGGCTGGAGCGCGACCAACAGCCCCACCAGCCACACCAGCCAGTACCCCAGCGTGCCCATCGATGCCGATAGGTGCTCTCCTTGGGGCGAGGCGCTCTTCTTGAGCAAAGGAATATTGTCCATAAGCTTGATCAGAGCCCACCGCACTGCGCGAGCGACAAAGTGCGTCACGACCAATATCAGGATAGCAACGAGTAGCTTGGGTCCCCAGATCGTGATTTGGTCACTGAGATATGCCAGCCGAGTATTGCCCTGCATCATGCTGCTCCTTTTTCAATGTTTACCGGAGGCGCATAGAAATGCCGCAGCATTTCGTTATGCATCAAATGATTTCAACACGAATTGTGTGTGGTGAACAGTACCTCGGCATCAAAATGACAGTCTTTGACATTCGCTACAGCGGCCAGAACATGCGCGGTTCGTCATGGAACCGGGCATAAGAAGCACGCTGAGGACGATGTTGACGCATCATTCAACGGGGCAATCATTTTGGGAAGTGGCCTTCGTTTCAACTCGCCGCCATCGACCTGCTTTTAGGGCCTGCGGGCGGGTTTGGTTTGTCGGCGGGGGGGGGGCGGGTCAGCGGCATGGAGGTATGGCATAGCCTGCCTTGGCAGCCCCGGACGATCAAAAACCCGCAGAACAAGCGTTCATGCGGGCTTCATGGACTGTCGTGTCCTGTTCCGGACTTTAATCTGGTGCCCGGGGCCGGAATCGAACCGGCACGCCTTGCGGCGGGGGATTTTGAGTCCCCTGCGTCTACCAATTTCACCACCCGGGCCAGGGTTCGCGACGGCCGATCGCCGCGCGAGGAGAAAGGGAGCGCCATTATAAGCCTATCCGGCCCTTGAAATTCCGCATCCCGGCCCCATAGTCTGCGGATCGCCGGGGCGCCGGCGGTTCGGCCGGTGATCCGGCGCAACCGCCCGCCTGCGCTGTCCGGCGGTCCCGAACCCTCCGTACCTTGAACCCGTTCGAACGTACCGCAATCCGACCATGAGCCAACCCGATTCCACCCCCGCCACCGCCGAAACCCTGGGCTTCCAGGCCGAGGTCAAGCAGCTCCTGCACCTGATGATCCACTCGCTCTACAGCAACAAGGAGATCTTCCTGCGCGAGCTGGTGTCGAACGCATCGGACGCCTGCGACAAGTTGCGCTTCGAGGCCATAGACCGGCCCGAGCTGCTGGAAGGCAATGGCGAGCTGGCGATCCGCGTGGACTACGACAAGGCCGCGCGCACCATCACCATTTCCGACAACGGCATCGGCCTGTCGCGCGACGAAGCCGTCGCCAACCTGGGCACCATCGCCCGCTCCGGCACCCGCGAGTTTTTCTCGCAATTGACCGGCGACAAGCAGAAGGATGCCCAGCTCATCGGCCAGTTCGGCGTGGGCTTCTATTCTTCCTTCATCGTGGCCGACCGCGTGACCGTGGTCAGCCGCCGCGCCGGCATGCCGGCCGACCAGGCGGTGCGCTGGGAATCGGACGGGCAGGGCGAGTTCACGGTGGCGCAGGTCGAGAAGGCCGATCGCGGCACCGCCGTCACGCTGCACTTGCGCGAAGGCGAGGACGAACTGCTCAACGGCTGGAAGCTGCGCGAGATCCTGCGCCGCTATTCCGACCACATTTCCCTGCCCATCCACATGGCCAAGGAGGAATGGGACGAGAAAGCCTCCGAACAGGTCAAGCGCGACGAGACGGAAACGGTCAACCAGGCCAATGCGCTGTGGACCCGCCCCAAGTCGGAAGTGACCGACGAGCAGTACCGCGAGTTCTACAAGCACGTGGCGCACGACTACGACGACCCGCTGGCCTGGACCCACAACCGCGTGGAAGGCCGCAGCGAATACACCCAGTTGCTCTACATTCCCAGGCACGCGCCCTTCGACCTGTGGGACCGCGACGCCCGGCGCGGGGTCAAGCTGTATGTCAAGCGCGTGTTCATCATGGACGATGCCGAGCAGCTCCTGCCGTCCTACCTGCGCTTCGTGCGCGGCGTGATCGATTCGGCCGACCTGCCGCTGAACGTGTCGCGCGAGATCCTGCAGGAAAGCCGCGACGTGCGCGCCATCCGCGAAGGCTCGGCCAAGCGGGTGCTGGGGCTGCTGGAAGACCTGGCGGAGAACCGCAAGGAAGACTACGCCGGGTTCTGGAACCAGTTTGGCCAGGTGCTCAAGGAAGGCGCGGGCGAAGATGCCGCGAACCTGGAGCGCATCGGCCGCCTGCTGCGCTTCGCGTCGACCCACCAGGAAGACGATGCGCAGGTCGTGTCGCTGGCCGACTACGTGTCGCGCATGAAGGAAGGCCAGGACAAGATCTACTACGTGACCGCGGACAATCCCACCAGCGCGCGCAACAGCCCGCACCTGGAGATCTTCCGCAAGAAGGGCATCGAAGTTCTGCTGATGTCCGACCGCGTCGACGAATGGATGCTGTCCTATCTGCGCGAGTTCGACGGCAAGCCGCTGGCGTCCGTGGCCAAGGGCGGCCTGGACCTGGAGGCGCTGGCCGACGACGAGGAAAAGAAGAAGCAGTCCGAGATCGCCGAGCAGTTCAAGCCGCTGCTCGAGCGCCTGCAGAAGTCGCTGGAAGAGCGGGTCAAGGAAGTACGCGTGACCCTGCGGCTGGTGGATTCGCCGGCCTGCGTGGTCGTGGGCGAGCACGAACTCAGCCCGCATGTCCTGCGCATGCTCAAGGCCGCGGGCCAGGAGGCGCCGACGATCAAGCCCGTGCTGGAGATCAATCCGGAACACCCGCTGGTGGCCCGGGTGCGCGATGCGCAGGACGCCGATTTCGACCAATGGGCGCTGCTCCTGCTGGAACAGGCCATGCTGGCCGAAGGCGCGCAACTGCCCGATCCGGCCGCGTTCGTGCGTCGCGTGAACGACCTGCTGCTGAAGGCCTGAGCGCGCGCCGCCGGCCGGCGGGCGCTCAGCGCGGCGGCAACTGCCGCGCGGGAAATTCCGCCAGCCGGCCGAAGCGTGGCCAGTCGAAGGCCGGGCCCGGGTCCGTCTTGCGCCCCGGCGCGATATGTTCGTGGCCCCATGCCGCCGCCAGCGGATAGCGGGCCCGCAGGACCGGCGCCAGGCGGGCCAGCGCGGCATACTGCGCATCCTCGTAGGGCTGCGCATCGGTGCCTTCCAGCTCGATGCCGATCGAGAAATCGTTGCAGCGTTCGCGGCCGCCGAAGCGCGACACGCCCGCATGCCAGGCCCGCGCTTGCGTCGACACGCACTGCAGGATCGTGCCGTCGCGCCGCACGAAGAAATGCGCCGACACCCGCAGGCCGCGCAGGCGTTCCAGCCAGGGGTGCGCGCCGTAGTCCAGGGTATTCAGGAACAGGCCCGCCACGTGGGGCCCGCCGAAGCGGCCGGGCGGCAGGCTGATGTTGTGCAGCACCAGCAGCGATACCTGGGCGCCGTCCGGGCGGGCATCGAAATTGGGCGATGGCAGGCGCACGACGCCGGCGGTGGGCGCCAGCCAGCCGTGCCGGTCCAGGAATAGGGCCATGAAAGGGCTTGCCGGAGGTGCGAAGCGGCCATTATGCCCGCCGTCGCCCTGATCAGGAAGGCCGCCCCAGCCGGGCGTGTTCCTGGCTGCACCAGGTCTCCCCGCCCAGCATCAAGGCTTCCGAGCGGGGCAGGTGGATGCCGCAGTGCGCGCAGCGGACCATGGATTCGGCGGGCCGGCCCGGTTGGCGCGCGGCCGGCCGGGCCGCCGGGTTCTCCGGCCCGGCCTGCTTCTGCCTGGCCGCCGCGTGGCGCCCCAGGATGCGGGCGCCCAGCAGCACCACCAGGATCACGATGATCCAGAAAACCAGTTTGCCCACGTCAGCCTCGATGCAGTATGACTTCCAGTACGAAACGGCTGCCGGTATAGGCCAGCAGTAGGAAAGCGAAGCCGGTCAGGGTCCAGCGCAAGGCCACGCGTCCGCGCCAGCCGCTGATCTGCCGGCCCAGCAGCAGCAGTCCGAACGTGAGCCAGGAAAGCAGCGTGAAGACGGTCTTGTGGTCGAAGGGCAGCACTTTGCCGGTCAGCAGCATGGAGATCACCGAGCCCGAGCCGACGGCCAGGGTCAGCACCACGAAGCCGACCCAGATCAGCCGGAACAGCAGTTGTTCCTGCACCAGCAGCGGCGGCATGGAATCCAGCATGCGTCCCATGATGGCCGACGGACCGCCGGCGGTCGCGCCTTCGGCCGGCAGCGGGCGGTGCAGCCGGCGGTCCAGCGCGGCCATCAGCATGGCGTGCAGGGCGGCCACGGTGATCAGGGCGTAGGCCGACAGCGCGATCAACAGGTGCACCCGCAGCCAGGGATTGTCGGCATGGCCCACCGTCAGGCCGTGGGGGAAGAGGGCGGCCAGCGCCGTGGCCGCCGTGGCCATGGGCAGCAGCAGCAATTGCAGGCCGTCGATCTGCACCAGCAGGCTTTCCAGCCAGAAGACGATCATGCCCAGCCAGACGGCCGCCGACAGCGCCAGGGCCCATCCCAGGTGCAGCCCCGGGCCGGACAGCATGGCCTGGTACAGGCCCACGCCGTGCAGGACCAGGGCGCCGAGCAGGCCCATGCGGGCCGCGCGGCCGGCCTGGACCGCCGAGGCGCCCCGGGCCAGCGAGCGCCACAGGGCGGCCGCCAGCAGGGCGTAAGCCGCGGCGGCTAGAGCGTGAAATACAATGCCTGAAGCCATAGCAATGGGTGTCTGGGTGCGTATCCCGGCGCCAGCCCGGAAACCGCGCCGCCATGCCGGCGGACGCCCGTCCGGCGACCTGAATCGACTAGTTTAAGCGAAACGCCTCTCATGCTCGATAACCTAACCCAACGCCTGTCGCGCGTCGTCAAGACCCTGCGCGGCGAGGCCCGGCTGACCGAAGCCAATACCCAGGAAATGCTGCGCGAAGTGCGGCTGGCCCTGCTCGAGGCCGACGTGGCCCTGCCGGTGGTCCGCGACCTGATCGCCCGCGTGCGGGAAAAGGCCATGGGCGAAGAAGTCGTGGGCAGCCTCAGCCCCGGCCAGGCCCTGGTGGGCGTCGTCCACCGGGAATTGACTTCCCTCATGGGCGGCGACCTGGGCGAAGGCGCCGGCGAACTGTCGCTGGCGGTGCAGCCGCCCGCGGTCATCCTGATGGCCGGCCTGCAGGGCGCCGGCAAAACCACCTCCACCGGCAAGCTGGCGCGCTGGCTGGCCGAGGGCGCCCATACCCACAACGGCCGCAAGACCGGCAAGAAGAAAGTCCTGGTGGTCAGCGCCGACGTGTACCGTCCGGCCGCCATCGAACAGCTCAAGACCGTGGCCGCCCAGGTCGGCGTCGACTGGCTGCCGTCCGACGCCAGCCAGCAGCCCACGGCCATCGCCGGCAACGCCCTGGACCACGCGCGCCGCCACCACTACGACGTGCTGATCGTCGACACGGCCGGCCGGCTGGGCATAGACGAAGCCATGATGCGCGAGATCCGCCAGTTGCACGAGGTGCTGGGCCCGATCGAGACGCTGTTCGTGGTCGACGCCATGCAGGGCCAGGACGCGGTCAACACCGCGCGCGCCTTCGCCGACGCGCTGCCGCTGACCGGCGTCATCCTGACCAAGCTGGACGGCGACGCGCGCGGCGGCGCGGCGCTGTCGGTGCGCCACGTGACCGGCAAGCCGCTGAAATTCGTCGGCGTGTCCGAGAAGCTCGACGGCCTGGAACCTTTCCACCCCGAGCGCATGGCGCAGCGCGTGCTGGGCATGGGCGACATCGTGTCGCTGGTCGAGCAGGCGCAGAAGACGATCGACGTGGCCGAGGCGCAGAAGCTCGCGGCCAAGATCAAGTCGGGCAACAAGTTCGACCTGAACGACTTCCGCGAGCAGATCCTGCAGGTCAAGAAGCTGGGCGACATGGGCTCGCTGCTGGAAAAGCTGCCTGCCCAGTTCGCCTCGGCGGCCGGCCAGTTGCAGAGCGGTCAGGCCGAAAAGCAATTGCGCCGCACCGAAGGCATCCTGAATTCCATGACGCCCGCCGAGCGTGCCAAGCCGGAACTCCTCAAGGCCTCGCGCAAGCGCCGCATCGCCGCCGGCGCCGGCGTGCCCGTGCAGGAGGTCAACCGCCTGCTCTCCCAGTTCGAGCAGATGCAGGGCATGATGAAGCAAATGAAGAAGGGCGGCATGGCCAAGATGATGCGCGCCATGGGTGGCATGAAGGGCCTGGGCCGCTTTGGCGGCATGCGCTGACCGGCCACGGCGAAGCCCGCATGGCGGGCTTCCGGATTCCTGCCCTGGAGGGGCCGCTTCTGGGGGGCCCGGAGGCAAAAAAAACCAGGCCCCGAGGCCTGGCCGGACGTTGCGCGCCAGGCGCGTCAGAGCGGCGGAATGCGCAGCACCTGTCCCGGATAGATCTTGTCCGGGTCGGTCAGCATGGGCTTGTTGGCCTCGAAGATGACCGTGTGCTTGGCGCCCTGGCCCTTGCCGTAATGCGCTTCGGCGATCTTCCACAGGTTGTCGCCCTTCTTGACCGTGTACATCGTCGCGGCCGCCGCTTCCTGCTGCACGGCGAGCTTGTTGTCGACCTGCGCCACGCCGACGGTATTGCCCAGGGCCAGCGCGATCTTCTCGGCCTCTTCCGTGGAAGAGGCCTGGCCCGACACCGTGACCTTGTCGCCGTCGACCGAGATGTCCAGGCCGTCGGCCTTCAGGCCATGCTTGTCGAGTTCCTTGCGGAGCTCGTCGGCGGTGGCGGCCTTGGCTTCGCTGGCGCCGAACAGTTTTTCGCCGACGTCCTTGATGAAGCTGAGCAGACTCAAAGCGTTCTCCTTGATTGACTGGGGAAGAAAAAGAGCGACCCGGAAATCCGGTTCAGGCGGCCTTGTTGCCCGCCATGGCCTTGCGGACGATGCCGACGATCAGGGTCAGGATCGCGCCCCCGATACCGCCGCCGACGACGTCGCCCGCCACCATGCCGACGTCCAGCCCTTGCGCGGCGGCTGTCGCGTCGGCTCCGACGCCCGCGATCAGCGGGCCGAGCCACGCGCCGCCGCCCAGGCCGCCGATCGCGCCGGCGATGGTGTTGCCCAGGGGACCGAGATCGAATTGCTTGGCAGCCTTGGCCAGGATGTGCCCGCCGCCCGCTCCGGCCAGGAGCTGGATGATGAAGTTGATGATCACTGTGGTACTCATGTTGCCTCCGATAAGGGAAGTTGCATGGGAATGCAGCCTATGCGCGAAGGAGAGCGATACAGCGACTGGAATTATGGGCGGTCAGTATGACGGGGAGGTAGGATCAATACGCAACAAAATGTGGCGACGGGCTCAGCCCCCGCCTACCGCGACGACGATCTCCAGCGCGTCGCCGTCGGCCAGCACGGTCTGCGCATGCCGGCTCTTGGGCACGATATCGCCGTTGCGCTCGACCGCCACGCGCTTGCCGGCGTAGCCCAGGTCCTGCAGCAGATCGGCCACCGACATGGCGGCCGGCAGGGGGCGCGATGCCCCGTTCAAGGTAATGTTCATGCGGGATTCCGTGATTTGGCGAAAGTATTCGTGGCTTCGAGCAGCCGGGCCAGGATGCCCGGTTCGTCGAAGGCGTGGCCCGCGTCCGGGACCAGGTGGAATTGCGAACGTGGCCAGGCGCGGTGCAATTCCCAGGCCGTGCGCGCCGGCGTGCATACGTCGTAGCGCCCCTGCACGATCACCCCCTCAATGTTCGCCAATTTGTGGGCATCGCGCAACAACCGGCCTTCTTCCATGAACCCGCCGTGCACGAAATAGTGGTTCTCGATGCGGGCGAAGGCCAGCGCCGCCGTGTCCGAATCGTGGCTGTGCTGGTGGCGCGGGCTGGGCAGCAGCGTGATGGTGCTGTCTTCCCAGCGACTCCATGCCTTGGCCGCGCGCAGCCGCACCTGCGGGTCGTCGTCCGTCAGGCGCTTGCGGTAGGCCGCGATCATGTCGCCGCGCTCTTCCGGCGGGATCGGCGCCAGGTATTCCTGCCACAGGTCCGGAAACAGCCACGACGCGCCTTCCTGGTAGAACCACAGCAGCTCCGCGCGGCGCAGGCCGAAGACACCGCGCAGGACCAGTTCGCTGACGCGCTCGGGATGTGTTTCGGCATAGGCCAGCGCCAGCGTCGACCCCCAGGATCCGCCGAACACCAGCCACCGATCCGCGCCCATGATCTCGCCACGCAGGCGCTCCATGTCGGAGACCAGATGCCAGGTAGTGTTGTGGTCCAGGCCGGCATGCGGCTTCGATCGCCCGCAGCCGCGCTGGTCGAAGAGCAGCACGTTGTAGCGCGCCGGATCGAACAGGCGGCGGTGCACCGACGCGCAGCCGCTGCCCGGGCCGCCGTGCAGGAACACCGCCGGCTTGCCCTTGGGGTTGCCGCAGAGTTCCCAGTAGACCAGGTGGCCGTCGCCGGTTTCCAGCATGCCGTGGCTGTAGGGTTCGATGGGCGGGTACATGTCTATGTGTCGGGGCAAGGGCGTGGTGGGGGGGTGTCCGGGCGTTTGCGGGGCGGGTGGGTTATCAGGATATTTGTCCGGGCGGGCGGGGACGGCTGTCCAAGGCTCGGGCGGTCGAACGGTCCGGGCGCAGCGCCTGCTACCCTGTGCGCCGGAAGAACAGGTCCCACACGCCGTGGCCCAGTCGCAGCCCCCGGGTCTCGAACTTGGTCTGCGGGCGAAAATCCGGCCGGGGCGCGTAACCGTCGGCCGTGTTCGACAGCAGGGGCTCGGCGCCCAGCACTTCCAGCATCTGCTCGGCATAGGGCTGCCAGTCGGTCGCGCAGTGCAGATAGCCGCCCGGCGCGATGCGGCTGGCCAGCAGCGCCACGAAGGGCGGCTGGATCAGGCGGCGCTTGTGGTGGCGCTTCTTGGGCCAGGGGTCCGGGAAGTAGATGTGCACGCCGGCCAGCGTTCCCGGCTCGATCATGTCCCGTACGACCTCCACGGCGTCGTGCTGGACGATGCGGATGTTCTGCGTGCCCGACGCTTCGATGCGCTTGAGCAGCGCGCCCACCCCGGCGTTGAAGACCTCCACGCCCAGGAAGTTGTCTTCCGGCCGCGCCTGCGCGATCGCCTGGGTCGTCTCGCCCATGCCGAAGCCGATTTCCAGCACGACCGGCGCCCGGCGGCCGAAGGCAGCCTCCAGATTGAGGGGGCGGGGCGCATAGGGGACGGACCACTGGGCGAACAGGCGCTCCAGGGCATCTTTCTGGCCCTGCGTGATGTGGCCGCGGCGGTGGACGAAGCTGCGGATGTGGGAAGCGGGCGGAGCGGGCGTGGCCGGATCCGCCGGGCCCGCGAGCGGCCGCGCCGGGGGATCGTTGCCCGGAAGGGGGGAAAAAGTGTTCATAAGGAGAATTGTAGTAAGAGGCGCCGGGTTCCGCAGGCCAAAGTGCGTCGGAACGGGCGCTATAATCGCTCGCTGCGCTGCGGCGGGGTTGCCTGCCGTCCATGCGGCATTCAGGTGTCAGCGATCGCCAGGTCGCGCTGTGCGGGTGTAGTTCAATGGTAGAACGGCAGCTTCCCAAGCTGCATACGAGGGTTCGATTCCCTTCACCCGCTCATTTTGAGCATCACACCCGCTGTGTGATTCTGAGAAGTTTCCTAAGTTTTTGAAATTGTAGGAAGTTTCGTCTGGGCTTCACTGTCCATCAGTGAAATCTGCCCACAGCTTACCCAATATCAACGCATCGCCACTTATCACCGTCTACGCCTACGACATCGCCAGGTTGTCCGCTTGGGGGCAGTTCCTCTGGGCCGCGAGCAACGTTGCACCGGAGGGTAAAGTCAGCGTGGAGCTCCTCGCCTCGCAGGCCAAGGCGCAGCCGGCGGACGCCAGTGCCGTGGAGGAGATGCTGTTTGGGTGCATGCGGCTGGCAGTTGCTGCAGAACATCCTGGCCCGGAAGGCCGGAGAACCGTCTCCAGGTTCAGTCGGTTGTCGACATCGTCAATGTTCAAGACATGCTCCGCCTTGTCGATGTTCGGGTTGACATCGGTTCGCCAGATCCACTTGTGCACCAGCGTTGCATTCACGCCGTGCGACAGTGCCACGTCCGCAATCGACACACCAGGCTGACCGCACTCGGCCACGATCTGCGCCTTCAACATCTTCGGATAAGACCGCCGCTTGCGCGTTAGCGCTAATCCTGTCTTCGATAATCCTGTCTTCGACATGGTGTCCACCTAAAAGAGGTGGACACTACCGGGGATAACACGGAAGCTGAAGATGTGATCACCGGGCGCTTACGCTTGCGCTTGCGCGAGGCGCGAGCCGTGCGAGACGCAGCGCGAACGCTGATCGCCAAGGGCATTAACCCAAGGATCGCACGCAAGCAGAAGCAGCAGGCCGCTTGGCTGGCAGGTGAGCACACCTTCATCGCGCCGGCACTCAAGGCAATGTGGGAGGAGCGGATGCCGGCTCGTCAATGGTCGAGAAGCCAAGCTGACGTAGCTCGGCGAGGATGTCTTCCTTCTTCCTGCCACCGATTGTGCGGACCATGTCCGGTGTTATTCAAGTACCCTTTAGCCTACCTCCGTGCCAGTATGACAAGTATGCAAGACGATCTTTTCGGAGATGCGCTTCTCCAGCCTCCGGCCAATTCCTCGAACCATGCGGCCTCTCGTGCGAATCCGGAGGTTTCCGCCCTCCGGGGCATGGCCAAAGTGCTTCCCGCTCCTGCGGCGCAGCGGTGGAGCGCGCTCGCGCGGCAGCTTCCGGCGCAGTTGCGCTTTGGCGTCTCTACTTGGTCATACCCGGGCTGGGAGGGGCTGGTCTGGGATGGCGAATACGATTCGAGCACGCTGTCGAAGCATGGCCTTGGCGCCTACCATCAGCATCCGCTTCTGCGCACGGTTTGTGTGGACCGCACTTTCTGGCGTCCGTTGACGGCAAGCCAGTATGCCGTTTATGCGGGACAGGTCGATGACGACTTCCGTTTCGTCGTCAAATGTCCCGCCAGCATTACCGACGCCCGGCTGCGTGGCGAAGAAGGCAGGGCGCGCGAGGTCAACCCTGTTTTTCTCGATCCGTCGCTGGCCATCCAGGAATTTGTGCGGCCGGCGCTCGAAGGGCTGGGCGCCAAGCTCGGCGTTCTGGTGTTTCAGCTCAGTCCTCTGCCTTGGGGGTGGCTGAGCCGCCCCGCAACGCTGTTTGAGAAGCTGGGCCGCATGCTGGCGGCTGTCCGGGAGGCTTTGTCCGCGCATGGCGCCGTCATCGTCGCGGTGGAAGTGCGGGACCCCGAACTACTGGGCCAGGCGCTGGTTGATACGCTCAAGGCGCATGGGGCTACTTTCTGCCTGGGCTTGCATGGCAAGATGCCGCCGATCGAAGAGCAACTGCCGATGCTGCGTGCGCTATGGCCGGGGCCGCTGGTCTGCCGGTGGAACCTGAACCGCATTTTCGGCGCGTATGGTTATGCCGACGCGCAGAAAAAGCACGATCCGTTCAATGCCATTCTCAGCGAGGATCTCCCTACCCGCACGGTGCTGGCGCGCACGATCCGCGGGATCACGGGCGCGGGCCAGCCGGCCTACGTGACGGTCAGCAACGATGCCGAGGGCTGCGCGCCGCTGTCCATCCAGAAGCTGGCCCAGGCCATTGCGGCGTAGGGCCTGTCTGCTCCGGCTTGCGGCGGGCGAAACCGGTGCATGGTCGGGCACATCTCGCTTCCCCCAACCATCAATCCGGCAGGGCGTAGGCCACCAGATAGTCTCCCATCTTGGTGCCGAACGAGGCATGGCCGCCGGCCATGACGACCACATATTGCTTGCCGTCGATGGCATAGGTCATCGGCGTGGCCTGGCCGCCAGCGGGCAGACGCGCTTCCCATAGCAGCCTGCCGTTGCCCACGTCAAAAGCGCGCAGGTAGTTGTCCTGCGTGGCCGCTACGAACATCAGGTTGCCGGCGGTCGAGATGGGGCCGCCCAGGCCCGGTACGCCGATTTTCAGCGGCGGCAACTGGAAGAGTTGCGGCAGGCTGTCGCGGATGGTGCCGATGCGTTTTTTCCACACCACCTCGTTGCTCCGCAGATCCACGCCGGCCACGTAGCCCCAGGCCGGCGCCTTGCATGGCAGGCCCAGCGGCGACAGGAAGGGATTCAGCTCCACGCCATACGGCACACCGTACATCGGCTGCACGCCGCTTTCCGTGCCCGCTCCCTTCTCGCTCATGGGGCGGTTCGGGTCTTCGGGCACGAGCCTGGAGACGAAGGGCAGGCCGATCGGGTTCGTCAGCGCCACCTGGCGATCCCGGTTGACCGACATGCCACCCCATTCGAACACGCCCAGGTTGCCCGGGAACACCAGCGTGCCGTTCTCGGACGGCGGCGTGTAGATGCCGTCGTAGTTCAGGCGCTTGAACATCACCCGGCACATCAATTGGTCGAGCATCGTGGCGCCCCACATGTCCTTGTCGGTGAGTTTTTCCTGGGGCGCCAGGTTCAGGGCCGAGAATGGCTGCGTAGGCGCGTAGTGCTCGCCACGGGTCTGCGGGCCGCGCGCCACGCTCTGCGGCACGGGCTTTTCCGTCACCGGCACGATGGGCCGGCCGTTGCGGCGATCGAGCACGAATATGTTGCCGGTCTTGGTGAGGACATAGATGGCCGGCACGGACCGGCCGTTTGCCAGCGTTACGTCCATGAGCGAAGGTTGTGCCGGCACGTCCATGTCCCACAGGTCGTGGTGGGTGGTCTGGAAGTGCCAGAGCAGATGGCCGCTGGTGGCGTCCAGCGCCAGGATGGCGTTGGCGTAACGCTCTTTCAGCGGGGCGCGGTCGCCGCCCCAGATGTCGGGGGTGCCCACGCCGGTCGGAATGTAGACCACGTCGGCCTGCGCATCGTAGGCCAGCGGCGCCCAGGCGTTGGGCGAGTTGTGCACGAACCGGGTGTGCTCGCCCGGCATGGCGTTCGGGTCTTCCGCGCCGGTGTCGAACACCCATTTCAGCGCGCCGGTGCGCACGTCGTAGCCGCGAATCACGCCGGACGGTTCTTTGTTGGAGAGATTGTCCGTCACCGAGCCGCCGATGACGATGGTTGTCGCGGTCACCACCGGCGGCGAGGTCGGGTTGTAGCCGCCAGGATAGGCGTGGGGCATGCTTTTCTGCAGGTCGATTTCGCCGTCGTCGCCAAAGTCGCTGCATTTCCGGCCGTCGTCGGCGTTCACCGCGATCAGGCGGCCATCGTTGGTGGGCAGCAGCACCTTGCGCGGGCAGGTAGGCGGCGCGGCGCTGCCGGCCTTGGCCAGGCTGGCCGGGAACCGCTCGGTGTTGCCGGCGTCGTGGTAGCCCACGCCGCGGCAGGTCAGGTGCTGGAAGGTCTTGTCGGATTTCAGCTTCGGATCGTAGCGCCACAGGCGCTTGCCGGTGGCGGCGTCGAGCGCGTCGAGAAACTGGTGGGGCGTGCACAGGAACAGCTTGTTGCCGATCTTGATGGGCGTGACTTCGTTGGTGGTCTCGCCGGAATCGTTGTCGGTACGAAAGTCGCCGGTGCGATAGGTCCATGCGACCCGCAGATCTTTGACGTTCTTGTCGTTGATCTGTGCCAGCGGCGAGTAGCGCACGCCGCCTTCGGTGCGTCCGTAGGACGGCCAGTCTTCATCGGCCACGCCGGGCACGGGTTGCGCCTGGGCGGGTTGCGCGCGGCTCAGCGTGCCATCGATTTCCTGTGGGTCGTTGACTATGCCGTAGCCCAGCACCGCCAGCATGCCCGCCATTGCGACGCCGATGGCGATTTTGGCGGGGCGCGGCGCGGCGAAACCGCGCGTGGCCGGCGGCAGCAATAGCCACAGGCCAAGCAGGAACAGCAGGTCATAGCGCGGCGCCAGCGCCCAGAAATCGGCGCCGGCCTCCCATACCCCCCAGGCCAGCGTGGCTGCCAGGGCCAGCGCGTAGAGCCACAGCCCCGTCTCACGGTTTCGCCGCAGATACTCCGCGCTCGCCAGCAGCGCCATGCCCAGCAAGGCGTAATACCATGAGCCGCCCAGCGCCGCCAGCCAGGCGCCGCCCAGTAGCGAATAGAGCGCAATGAGGAGCAGGGCCACCCAGCCTATGGTTTGGGGCACGCTCCTGCATTGACCGTTGGCATTCATGGAAGTGATCCTTTGCGAGTGAGATCATCAACGCATCCATCATAACGGTTTGTCGCGCAACGGCGTCCAGCCATTTCTGAGATCAACGCGGGGGCCTGTTCTCGGCAATCATGCTGTCTCCCGAGGGAGCCAGGACGGCGAGCCGGCACGTGAATGGGACCTGCACCGTCCAGGCTCCTCAAACCGGTGCATCATCGGGTACATTGCCGTGTTTCGAATGGGAATGACGCTTTATAAATCCACTCCACTGCGGCTTTCCAAGTGCCTCGCCAGGCTTGAAGTGTTTTCGCCTGCGCAAACGGGGTGCTCGGCATATAACCGCAACCTTCACGCACAAAGGGACCATCGAAATGGACGCTGGTGAAATCATCGAAACCCTTGGCATGCAGCGTCATCCGGAAGGCGGCTGGTATGTTGAAACCTTTCGCGACGTCCAGGGTCAGACACGCGCTCATTCAACGGCGATTTATTACTTGCTCGAAGCCGGTGACAGCTCCCATTGGCACCGCGTTCGCGATGCGGCGGAAGTCTGGCACTTCTATGCCGGCGATCCCTTGCTTCTCAGGCTGTTCGATGGCGATAAGGTCGAGGACATTACGCTTGGCACCGATTTGGCGAATGGCGAGCGGCCGCAAGCCGTGGTGCCGGCTGATGTCTGGCAGGCTGCGCGACCGCTTGGAGGCTACACGCTGGTGGGTTGTACCGTCGCGCCCGGGTTCGAGTATGCCAGCTTCGAGCTAGCTCCCCCCGGTTGGAGTCCCCAGGGCCGTCAGCTTGGCCGGGCTGGCCCTGGAATGCCTTGAATTGCGCCGGGCTGACACAGCGCGGTTCGCCATGAACTTCAGCAGCACGCCACACGTGTAGCGTCCCGCCCATTGTTCCAGAAAGTCCGTGAAATGGTCCTTTGCGTTCTGGTTGGCGTGATCCGAAACCACTCGCATAACGGCATAGGGAACGCCAAATTCGTAGCACACCTGGGCCATGGCGGCGCCTTCCATCTCGACACAAAGCACCTCGGGTAGGCGCCCCTGTATTTCGCCGCCGCCGGCCGAGTCACTTACGAAAATATCGCCTGTCGCGATAGGGCCATGGTGCGCTCGAGGATGCCGGACGCCGGTTGTCCGCACCGACGGGGCTTGGCCATCCCCGGGGGACAGCTCCTGCAAATACGCTTCCGAATGGCCGATGAGCGCCAGGCTTAGTGCCGGGTCGGGTTCGAACTGTGCAAGACCCAGCATCGGCACCTCGTACCGATCAAACAAAGGGCGGGCATCCAGATCGTGCTGCATCAGGCTGCTCGCCACAACGATGTCTCCGATCTGAACCGAACGGTGGATGCCGCCCGCCAACCCGGCGAAAACGATCTCCGTCACATTGAATGTTTCTATCAGGATAGCCGTTGTCGCCGCCGCCGCAACCTTTCCGATGCGGCTCAATACCACCACACAGGGCTGGCCCGCGATCTCTCCCAGGTAGAAGTCGCGCATGGCGATTCTCTGTACGGACATCGACGGTCCCATGGCCAGAACGAGGCCTTCCAACTCCTTGGGCATGGCGGCCATGATTGCCAGTCTTTCCGTTGACGCTTTTCGCTTAGGGCGATCATCCATGAACATCGCGTATCACCGTGCCTCAAGGCTTCCATAAATTCCGCGGCCAATCTCTATTTCCTTGCGGGGCGGATAGGCGACCTTGCATCGTGCGCCACACCGGCCGAACGATCTCTTTCAATCATGGTTCAGCCCCGGAGCGGTGGCCCTGTGCTGCTGAATATACTTGCTTTCCCAGCTTGATCGGCCCCCCAGCGATGCTCACCATTTTCGGCGATGGCGCCGGCACGGTTACGTCAGTCCGGCAAAGGCGGCGTGCCGGGATAGAGAATGGTCCCGTCAGGCTCGACGATTGCGCCGGCCGTCAGGCGGGCGGGTTCGATGCGGTTTCGGCCCATGATGTGGAAAACGGCCTGGCCGCGGGCGATGAGATAATCGGCGACGATGCGGCGGTGGCATCGCCACCAGACCGCCTCCGAGCACATGATGGCCGAGCGCCGTTTGCGCCCTGCCTCGATCAGTTGTGCCAGGCCTTCCTGGAACGGGTCCGAAAGCGCGTAGTCCGCATAATTGTGGAAGCTCGCGTTCGTCCAGAAGCCGTTGACATCCGCGGGTATCGTTCTGGCCTTGCTGCGGCGCCCGCCGAGCGCGGCGATGTACTCGTACGAAATCCGGCAAGCCGCCAGCGAACCGGGCAACACGCTGCCATTGAATTGCGGGTTGGCTCTGGACATCGGGATTTTCCTGATGTCGACCAGGCATTCCACCTGTGCTTCGCGCAGCAAGTCGACGAAGGCCTCGATGTTCCTGTTCGAGTGGCCGATCGTGAAAAAAGGCAGCGTCATGCCCCGCCTGCGTCACGCGTGGCGCAGGGCACTGCCCTTGTGCGCGGCGACGTGGTCGGTCTTGTCGCTCTTGATCTCGTACTGGGGGTCATCTTCCGTCGCGTGATGCGTGTGGCCCTTGTAATCGAAATCGCTGGCATGAACGGCAATGATGGTTCCCGTCACCGGGCCGGCTTCGGAATTCCACCTTACGTGATCGCCTATCTTGAATCGTTTCGCCATATCAAGGCTCCGTTTCGCCATTCTTAACCAATCCCCGGCCCAAAGGTATGATAACCATAGGTTGTCGATAGGTGCGGCCCGGCGATGGGATCGCGCCGGCCAGCCCGCCAAGACACGCTGTATCGCCATCCACGACCAAGGAGCCCGAGTGCCTGCGATCACATCACAAGCCGTCGATGCCAGGCTGACGAGCGCCGCGATCTTCCTGGTCGTGACGCTCGACGCCGGGGCGCAACAGGCCGAAACCATCGCGCGCGGGCTCTGCGCCGATCTCTCCTCGCTGGTTCGAGGCGTGGGCTTTCGTGCCACCGATGACAGGCTGTCCTGTGTGATGGGGATCGGTTCCGCGGCGTGGGACCGTCTCTTCGGCGCACCGAGGCCGATGGACCTGCATCCGTTCCGGGAGATCCGCGGGGTCCATCATGCGCCCGCCACGCCTGGCGACCTGATGTTCCACATCCGTGCCATGCGCATGGATCTTTGCTTCGAACTCGCCACCCACATCATGAAGCGCCTTGCCGGCGCCGCGACGGTGGCCGATACGGTGCAGGGCTTCAAGTACTTCGACGACCGCGACCTGCTGGGATTCGTCGACGGCACGGAGAATCCCGTGGACCAGGCCGCTATCGACGCCACCCTGATCGGCGAGGAAGATGCCGACTTCACCGGCGGCAGCTACGTCATCGTCCAGAAATACCTGCACGATATCGCCAAATGGGACGCGATCCCGGTCGAGCAGCAAGAGAAAATCATCGGCAGGAATAAGCTTTCGGACATCGAACTGGCCGAAGCGGACAAGCCCAGCTACGCGCACAACGTCCTCACCAATATCGAAGAGAACGGGGAGCAACTGCAAATCCTGCGCGACAATATGCCTTTCGGCGATATCGGCACCGGCGAGGCCGGCACGTACTTCATCGGCTATGCCCGGTCCCCGGCGAGAATCGAGCGTATGCTCGAGAACATGTTCGTCGGCGACCCGCCCGGCAACTACGACCGGTTGCTGGACGTCAGCCGGGCCGTCACCGGTTCGTTGTTCTTTGTGCCAACCACGTCGTTCCTCGATGCCGTGACCCCCGAAGCCGCCTCTCGAACGACCTCCCCGCCGACTCCCGACGCAGCCGAGGCCGGGTCGGGACCTGCGCGGTCCCCGTCGGACGGCTCGTTGCGTATCGGCTCCCTGAAGGAAGCAACCTCCCATGAATAATCTCCATCGCGAACTCGCCCCCATCTCCCAGGCAGCGTGGGAACAAATCGAAGAGGAAGCCAGCCGCACACTGAAGCGGTATCTGGCGGCGCGGCGCGTGGTGGACGTGCCCGAGCCGAAGGGCTTGGCCCTCGCGGCGGTCGGCACGGGCCATGTCGAGAAGATCGACGGTCCTGGCGACGGCATCCAGGCCGTGCGGCGAATGACGAACGCGCTGGTGGAAGTGCGCGTGCCGTTCACGCTCACCCGGCAGGCCATCGATGATGTCGAGCGCGGCTCCGAAGATTCCGACTGGGATCCGCTGAAAGAGGCCGCGCGCAAGATCGCCTACGCGGAAGACCGCGCGGTCTTCGATGGCTACGCCGCGGCCGGCATCGGCGGCATCCGTCCCGGCGCCAGCAATCCGGCGTTGACGCTGCCGGCTGCCGCGATGGGATATCCAGGCGTGATCGCGCAGGCGGTCAACGAACTGCGCCTGGCCGGCGTCCAGGGGCCGTACCGCCTGGTGCTGGGCGCCGAGGCCTATACCGCCATCAGCGGCGGCAGCGAGGAAGGCTATCCGGTCCTGCAGCACATCCAGCGCCTGGTCGACGGCGAGATCATCTGGGCGCCCGCCATCGCCGGCGGTCTGCTGCTGACCGCGCGCGGCGGCGATTTCGAGCTGGACCTCGGCCAGGATGTCTCCATCGGCTATCTCAGCCACTCCGCGACCGACGTCGAGCTGTACCTGCAGGAAAGCTTCACCTTCCGGCTGCTCACGACCGAGGCGGCCGTCGCCCTGACCGGGCCCGCCAAGGCCGCGCCCCGTCCGGCGGGTTGACCGGAACCGAATCCCGGGTGGCTCGGCTCTGCGCTTAGTGGCTGCCAATCCCGGCCGGGCGTGCCGGCCGGGATCGCCCGGCGCAAGGACTCTAGGCCTCGCTCATTCCGGCTGCCGGTTCCGGCGCCGCGCCTGAACGTACTTTTTCTTCGATGCGCCGGCCCACTTCCGGGTCGATACTCTTCCAGTACTCGAATGCGCGCTCGAGCACCGGGCTGCGTACGCCGCCCAGCAGGCTGCCGGCCACGGTTTCCACGAGGCGTTCGCGTTGCGCGTCGTCAAAGACTTCGCGAACCAGGGTGCCTGGCTGTCCGAAATCGTCATCGTCGGGACGAAGGGTGTATGCGGCGCGCACCATTTCACCGTCGGCTTCCCACCCGTTGTCCACTTTCCCCGTCTGATCCGACCATGCGCGCCCCGCGGAATTGGGCGCGTAGACCGGCTTGCCGCCGCTGTGGTCATAGGCCATCTGGCCATCGAACATATACGTATTGACCGGGACTTTGGGCCGGTTCACCGGCAACTGGTGGAAGTTGGTGCCGATCCGGTTGCGCTGCGCGTCGTGATAGGCAAAGGCCCGTCCCAGCAGCATCTTGTCCGGGGATAACCCGATGCCGGGCACGGTATTCCCGGGAGAAAACGCCGCCTGCTCTATCTGGGCGAAAAAGTTCTCGGGATTACGGTTGAGCGTCAACGTGCCAACCTCGATGAGCGGATAGTCCTTGTGCGACCATGTCTTGGTCAGGTCGAAAGGATTGAAGCGATACTTGCCCGCGTCCTCATAGGGCATGACCTGGACCGACAGCGTCCAGCTCGGGAATTGCCCTGTTGCAATGGCGTCGAAGAGATCGCGGCGATGGAAGTCGGCATCGTTGCCGGCCATTTCCTTGGCCTGCTCATTCGTGAAATATCGCATGCCCTGGTTGGTGTGGAAGTGGTACTTTACCCAGAACCGGTCGCCGTTGGCATTGATCCACATATAGGTGTGGGACCCGTATCCGTTCATGTGGCGCCAGGTGCGCGGCGAGCCGCGATCGCCCATGACATAGGCTACCTGGTGAGCGGATTCCGGGTTGCTCGTCCAGAAATCCCATTGCATGTGGTTGTCGCGCAGCCCGGAGTCGGGCAGCCGCTTCTGGCTGCGGATGAAGTGCGGGAATTTCATCGGGTCGCGCAGGAAGAAAACCGGCGTATTGTTGCCGACCAGATCGTAGTTGCCTTCGTCGGTGTAGAACTTGAGCGAAAAGCCGCGAACGTCGCGCCATGTGTCGGGACTGCCGGATTCGCCCGCCACAGTGGAGAAGCGGGCAAGCACCTCGGTGCTACAGCCCTTCCGGAACAGGGCGGCCTTCGTATAGCCGGAGACATCTTTCGTCGTCTCGAATACGCCGAACGCGCCGGCGCCCTTGGCATGGGGTTGGCGCTCGGGGACTTTCTCCCGATTGAAATGCGCCATCTGCTCCAGGAAATGCACGTCGTGAAGCAGGATGGGACCATCGGGCCCGATCGTCAGGGAGTTGCGGTCGCTGGCGGCAGGAGCGCCCGAGCCGGTGGTTGATGCGGGATTCGCAGGTTTGGTTGGATTCGCCATTGTGTGCTCCTTGGAAAAAACTACCAGTGCGTTGCCGTCCGCCTGCGATCATCGGCGCATGGGTTTTGCCCTTGCGCCGCTGCACATATGGGCCGCCCACAGGCAGAACGACCCCAAGCATGCCCGGCGGCGTCGCCCTTACAATCGATCGCAGGTGGGAACCGCATGCTGCCGATGCTGCGGCGCCACGGCCATCGAAAGGAGCCGTAGATGTCGCAAAAGGCCTTGACCGCCAGGCTCGATCACCCGGTCGACCATACTCGTGATCATATCCTGGGCCCGCTGGCCGCCGAGATCACGGTGCTCGAGTATGGCAGCTACGCCTGCCCGTATTGCCGCGCGGTAAATGACCATATCGCCAAGCTCAGGCATGAGTTTGGCGATCGCCTGCGCTACGTTTTCCGCCATTATCCCTTGCCCGGCAGCGATATCGCGATGCGCGCCGCTCGATTGGTCGAGCATGCCGAGGACAACGAGCGCTTCTGGGATGCGCACATTACCCTGATGACGCGATCGAGCACATTGGTGGATGACGACCTCGTGCAGGCGGCCCATGGCCTCGGCGTCTCTTCTCCCGATCCGCAGCATGCGGCCGCGGCCGATATCCGGGCCCAGGCGCACGTCGATGAGGATATCCGCACCGCGCACGCGAACAGGGTCGCGATCACCCCGACGTTCTTCATCAACGGCCGGCGCTACGATGGCCCGTGGGACGAAAGTCCATTCACCGACGCCATGCTGCGCACGCCGGGGCACCGTATCCGCAGCGCCGCCGAGGACTTTGCCGGCTGGGCGCCGGCCGCGGGGGTGTTGCTGCTGCTCGCGGCGGTCCTGGCGATACTGCTGACCAATTCCGGGGCAGGCGCCGGCTTCGCGCAATTGTGGCAGCGTCCGCTGAGCATCTCTTTCGGCGACGCGGAATTCGGCATGTCGCTGCTGCACTGGGTCAACGACGGGCTGCTGACATTTTTCTTTCTTGTCGTCGGGCTGGAGGTCAAGCGCGAATTCACCGTGGGACACCTTGCCGATGTGCGGTCGGCCGCCCTGCCGATCGCCGCCGCGATCGGCGGCATGGCCGTCCCGGCGCTCCTGTATTCGCTGATCGTGTCCAACAGCGCGTGGGCGCATGGCTGGGGCGTGCCCATGGCGACCGATACCGCATTCGCCGTGGCGCTCATTGCAATGATGGGAGACCGGATCCCGACCTCGCTGCGCGTGTTCCTGACCGCGGCGGCGATCGTGGACGACATCGGCTCCATCGTGGTCGTGGCCATGTTCTATTCCGATGCGCTGCAGCTTCAATACCTGGTCGCCGGCGCAATCCTGGTCGGCGTGTTGGCCTTGCTCAACCGCGCCCATATCTATCGCGTCGCTCCCTACGCCATGGTCGGCATTCTGTTGTGGGCCTGCGTGCACGCCAGCGGCTTGCACGCGACCCTGGCCGGCGTGCTGCTTGCGCTGTTCATCCCCACGCGGCCGCCCGTGAACATGGTCGCGCTTACGGCGCAGGCCGATGCGATCCTGAATGCCGAGGCGCGCCGCAGCACGGAAGTCTTGCGCCGCGGCCCTTCATCCCCCGCGCTGAAAGCGTTCGAAGCGCTGCACAATCGGCTGGAGTCTCCGGCGGCCCGCGTGCTGCGTACGGTCGGGGCCCGTTCGAACTACGTGGTCCTGCCTTTGTTCGCGCTGGCCAACGCGGGCGTCGCGATATCGCCAGGCATCATGGACGGGCATGGGTCTTTGGTGCTGGCCGTTACCGCCGGACTGGTCCTCGGCAAGCCGCTGGGGCTGTTCGCCGCATCGTGGGCGGCCGTCAGGCTGGGGCTGGCAAAGAAGCCATCGGACTATTCCTGGCCCCAGCTCGCCGGCGCCGGGGCGCTTGCCGGCATAGGGTTCACGATGTCGCTGTTCATCGCCGGTCAGGCGTTTCCCGCCGAAGCGGATTTCGTCGCGGCCAAGGCGGCGATATTCATCGGATCCATTATTTCTTCCGTCATCGGGGTGGTCATTCTGTGGAATGTCCACGGCAAGGCGGCGGCTACATGACGCGGCATGCAAGACGCGGGCCGTGCGCTGCCGAGGCTAGCGCAGGCATGCTCCCTGGCGCGACCGAGGCCACTCGGCGGACAGTTCCCTACCGCGCCTTGAGTTCCCACAAGGCGTCGAGAACGTGCTGCGTCGCGCGCTCGACCTGCCCCGATCGATAGGCGATGCCCAACTCCCGCCAGACGGCGGGGCGCAGCGGACGCATTGCGATCCGGGTGTCCGGCTGCGGCGCGCCCGCTTCGTGCGGCAGGAGCGCCGCGCCGTAGCCCGCGCCGACCAGGCTCTTGATGGCGTCGTTGTAGTTGAGCTCGATCCGGGGCGAGGGCCGGTAGCCGGCGAGCGCGAACCATTCCGAGGTGAGCCGCGACAGGCGCGTGCCGGCGTCGTTCAGGATCAGCGGCCGCGTCGCGAGCCATGCGGGCGTGACGCGCGCCGGCAGGCGCCATTCCGCCGGCAGGAACGCCATGACCGGATCGCGGCGCCAGGGCCGGATCGCGAGCTCCGCGACCGGAGCCTGGGGCAGGGCGACGAGCCCGACGTCCAGCTTGCCTGCGGCCAGGCGCGCCAGCGTTTCCTGCGACGTCAGCACCGCGGCCTGCACGTCGATATCCGGATGCCGGCCGCGCAGTTGCTCGATCGCCCGGGGCAGCAAGTGCGCGATCGCGCCGGTGGACGCGCCCAGGCGCACCCGCCCGGCCAGCCCCTGCACCTGCCGGCTGACATCGTCCAGCGTCGATTCGACCTCGGCCAGCAGGCGGCGCGCCCGCTCCACCAGCATCTCGCCGACCGCGGACGCCCGCACGTCGCCTCGCCGGCGGGACAGCAGCGGCGCGCCGATGCGGCTTTCCAGCTCGGCGATGTGCAGGCTGACGGTCGGGGGCGCGAGATGCAGCCGCTGCGCGGCCGCGGCGAAGGATCCGTGGTCCACGATGGCCACCAGCGTGCGCAGGCGGTCCAGGCTGATCTCGCGCATGGACATTCTCCGATTCAGAAAATCTGAATAAAGCGGTCAGTAAATTCAACTTTTACTATTTTAAGCGCAGACGGAAGATAGGGCTTCCCACGAAAGACCCCCAGGAGCGCGATCATGAGTTCCCCGACTGTCTTCATCGACGGCGACCAAGGCACCACCGGGCTGCAGATCCACGACCGCCTGCGCGGCCGGACCGACCTGCGGCGGATCACGCTGCCGGTCGCCGAGCGGAAGGACCCCCGGCGGCGCGCGGAGGCGATCAACGCGGCCGACATCGTGATCCTGTGCCTGCCGGATGCGGCCGCGCGCGAGGCGGCCGGCTTCATCCGGGACCCGCGGGTGCGCGTGGTGGACGCCAGCTCGGCCCATCGCATGCAGCCGGATTGGGTCTATGGCTTTCCCGAGATGGCCGAAGGGCAGGCACAGCGCATCGCCGGGGCACGGCGCGTCACCAATCCCGGCTGCTATCCGACGGGAGCGGTCGCCTTGCTGAGGCCGGTGGTGGCGGCCGGCCTGCTGCCCCGCGATTATCCGGTGACCGTCTATGCGACTTCCGGCTATTCGGGCGGCGGCAGGCCGGCGATCGATGCGTACGAATCGGGCGGCGCGCCATCCGCGGCGCCGTTCCAGGTCTATGGCCTGGCGCTGGAGCACAAGCATGCGCCCGAGATCCAGTTGCACGCGGGGCTGGCGCATCGTCCGTTCTTCGTGCCGGCCTACGGCGCGTACCGGCAGGGCATCGTGCTGACCGTGCCGATCGCATTGCGCCTGTTGCCGGCCGGTGTCGACGGCGAACGGTTGCATGCGTGCATCGCGCAGCATTATTCGGCCGCGCCCCATGTGCAGGTCATGCCGCTCGAGCAGTCGCATGCGATGGCGCATCTCGACCCCCAGGCGCTGAACGGGACCGATGACCTGCGGCTGGGCGTGTTCGTCAACGCGGCCCGTGGACAGGTGCTGCTGTCCGCCGTGTTCGACAACCTGGGCAAGGGCGCGTCCGGCGCGGCGGTCCGGAACCTGGACCTGATGCTCGGCGCGTAGGCCACGCCGGAGGGAAAAGGCGGCGGCAGCGCGCCGCCGCCCTGGGCGCGGGCCCGCGACGCCGGGCCTATCCCTGCGACGCCGCGATCCTGTCCTGCGTCTTCGTATCGAAGTCGCCGGCATCGTGCCGCTCATGCAACTGGCTCGCGGGATCGCCGTTCAGTCGATTGACCATGCGCCCGCGCTTGACGGCCGGACGGCTGCCGACGAGCGTCGCCCACCGCTGCAGGTGCTTGTACTCCTGCACCTGCAGGAATTCGCCGGCGCCGTATTGGTCGTACTGCGCCAGGCCGCCGTACCAGGGCCAGATCGCGATGTCGGCGACCGTATATCCGTCGCCGGCGATATATTCGCTTTCGGCCAGGCGCCGGTCGAGCACGTCGAGCTGGCGCTTCGTCTCCATGGTGAAACGGTCGATGGCGTATTCGATCCGGATCGGCGCGTAGGCATAGAAGTGACCGAAGCCGCCGCCCACGTAGGGCGCGCTGCCCATCTGCCAGAAGAGCCAGGACAGGCATTCCGCCCGCGCGGCCGGGTCGGCGGGCAGCAGGGCGCCGAATTTCTCGGCGAGATAGACGAGGATGGCCCCCGACTCGAACACGCGGATCGGCTTGGGGCCGGACCGGTCGAGCAGGGCCGGGATCTTGGAGTTCGGATTGACGGCCACGAAGCCGCTGCCGAACTGGTCGCCGTCGCCGATCCGGATCAGCCACGCATCGTATTCGGCGCCGCCGTGGCCCAGCGCCAGGAGCTCTTCCAGCATGATGGTGACCTTCACGCCGTTCGGGGTGCCCTGGGAGTAGAGCTGCAGGGGATGGCGCCCGACCGGCAGTTCTTTCTCGTGCGTCGGCCCGGCGACCGGCCGGTTGATGTTGGCGAACTTCCCGCCGTTGGCCTTGTTCCAAGTCCAAACTTTCGGCGGCGTGTAGTTGGAATCGGTCATCGTGATCCTCGTGGTAACGTCGTTGCGGGACGGATCGTTCGCCCGGGACAAGGTTCCGGCGGACGCAATGAAATTATATTGACCGGGAATCGGCGACGGGATCCGCGCACAAGGAGGATGTATCCATGAGTGAGCAGCCGGACGTGGCGCCGGACAGCACCGCGGCGCGAGTCGCCCTGTGGCGGGCCTTGCACCTGCTGGCGGATGCGCCGCCGCATGTGCTGGAAGACGATGTCGGGCTCAAGCTGCTGGCTCCCGCCGAAGACTGGCGCAGCCGCGGCGACATGGACCCCGGGTTCACGCGCCCGTTTCGCGCGGCGATCGTCGCCCGCGCCCGGTTCATCGAAGACCTGGCGACGGAGCAGGCCGGCCTGGGCGTGGACCAGTACGTGATCCTCGGCGCCGGCCTGGACAGTTTCGCGCAGCGCAGGCCCGGGATCGCGTCCCGGCTCCGGATTTTCGAAGTGGACCCGCCCGGTCCCCAGGAATGGAAGCGCCGCCGCCTGGCGGAGCTCGGCTACGGCATCCCGGACGGGCTGCGCTTCGTTCCCGTGGATTTCGAGGCGGGAGAGTCCTGGCGGGAACGGCTGGCCGCGGCCGGGTTCGACGACCGCCGGCCGGCGGTCGTGGTGTCGACGGGCGTCAGCATGTATCTCACCCGGGCCGCCAATGCCGCCACGCTGCGCGAGATCGCGGCGTTCGCGCCGGGATCGACGTTCGCCATGACTTTCCTGCTGCCTCTCGAACTGGCGGATCCCGAGGTGCGTCCGGGACTGGAGATGGCGGAGAAGGGCGCACGGGCGAGCGGCACGCCCTTCGTGAGCTTCTTCACCCCGCAGGAAATCCAGGCGATGGCCCGGGAAGCGGGCTTCCGGACCGCCAGGCATGTTCCGGCGACAGCCCTGGCCGAACGATATTTCGCGGAGAGGGCCGATGGCCTGCGTCCGCCCGGCAATGCGGAAGAACTGCTGGTGGCGAATACCTAGCGCGGGCCGCGGCCGGGCAATGGCCGGAACTAGGCGTTCTGGTCCTGCCGCCGGATGGCGGTGTCGAGCAGCGAGAAATCGAACTCGGTCCGCGTGCGGCGCAGCGCGCCGACGAGGCCGGTCACCGCGACCGGCACCAGCGCTGCCAGCAGGAAGGATTCCAGCAGGAATTCGGGCTTGTCCCCCGGCGCGGGGAACAGCAGGAGTCCCGCCGCCAGGCCGCACAGGCTGGCGATGGTGGCCGTGAAGCCGTCGTGGCGGCGGCTGAAAAGGCCGTAGAAAGTGGGGAAGGCCACCGCCGAGCACAGCAGGTCCGCCAGCAGGAAGAGATACAGCACGCTGTAGCCCTGGGCCGCGACGATCATCACCGGTATGGCCATGACCGGCACCAGCCGGCGCGCCAGGCGCTTCATGGCCCGCGGGTTGGCCCGCGGGACGAGCCGCTGCAGGTCGATCGCGATGATGCTGGAGGCCGCGCTGATGGCGGTATCGGCGGTGCTCATCACCAGCGACAGGCCGAGCGGGATCAGCGCCACCGCGAACCATTCCGGCGCGTGGGGCATCAGCACGCCGAACAGGGCGATCGAGCTGTCGCCCGGAACGCCCAGGCCCACGAAGGCCAGGCCGAACAGGCCCATGAGGAAGATGAAGGGCGCCACCAGCACGCCCCCGAGCAGGAAACCGTTGCGCATGGCGCGGATGTCGCGCGCGGCGTAGACGCGCTGCCAGTTGCCCTGGTGGAAGAGGCCGGTGAGCAGGATGGCCACGAAGAAGGTCAGGCCGGCCTTGATGCCCACGGGGTCGCCGATATCCAGCAGCCGCGGGGCCCGTTCCCGCAGGCCGTCGACCGTCGGCCCGATGCCGCCGGCCGCCTGCCAGCCGAGCACGAACAGCGTGACCAGCAGCGGCACGATGATGAACATTTGCACGCGGTCGGTGAACATCGACGAGCGCAGGCCGCCGTACAGGGTGTAGAGCAGGGTGCTGCCCATGACGATCGCGGCGGTGGCCCACAGCGGGACCGGCGCGATCATGGCGACCAGCTTGGCGATGGCCGTGATTTCCGCCGACAGGGCGATGAACAGGTAGAACAGCATGATGCACAGGACCAGCCCGTACATGGGACGGCCGTAGCGCGCCATCAGGAATTCGGTCAGCGTGTGCCCGCGCGGGATCAACTGGCGCATGCGCCGGCCCAGGGGGATCATGAGCAGGCGCGGCGACATCGACCCGATCGCGTAGCCGATCACCGCCGACAGGCCGCCCCAGGTGGCGGCCTGGGCGGGCGAGAACAGGATCCACGCGCCGAGGGTGGATGCCATCAGGGTCAGGATCGTGGCGATGCCGCCCTGGCTGTTGCGCGCCACGACGTAGTCTTCCAGGGTGCCCTGGTCGCGGCGGGTATAGAGAATGCTGGCGAGCGCGAACCCGCCGGCGAACAGGACCAGCCAGATCAGGGCGGAGGAACTACTCAGCATGGGGGATGCTCCCGGCAACCGGCGAATGCGCCAATACCGGCCGTGGCAGAATGTACCGGCCGGAACAGGAAAATCCAGGGGGGCGCGCGCGGGCGTTGCGGGTCCGTTCCCTTCGCCGGCATGACCCGGATCAGGTTCTAAGGGTCACCGCCATCGCGGAATCTCAGCCCGAATCGGGCCCCCCCAGGAAAAGTGCGGCAAGATTAGGGGCATCGCCCCGCCCTGTCAACCGGGCGGGGGGCGGCAGCCGGCATAGTGTGCTATGTTGCCCGCCCACGACCGTGGCCGGCGCGGGTCCGCCGGCATCCAGACTTCAGGAAGCCGTTATGTCCAAGGAGCGCAGCCCTCTCGGGTTCCACGAGCAACTGGTCCTCGTCACCGGCGGCGGCCGGGGCCTGGGCGCGCATATCGCGCGCGCCTTCCTGCGCGAAGGCGCGCGCGTGGTCGTCAACTACCTGTCGAGCGAGCGGGCCGCGCGAGAGCTGGCCTGCGCCGCGCCCGGCCGCGCGCTGGCGCTGCGCGCCGACGTATGCGACCCCGGGGCGGTGCGCGCCATGGCGCAGGCGGCGCGCGCGCACTTCGGCATGCCCGTCACCACGGTGGTCAACAATGCCCTGCCGGCCTTCCGGTTCGACGGCGACGCCCGTCCGCGCGTCGAAGCCCTGGGCTGGGAGCGCATGAGCCGGCAGATGGACGGCATCCTGCGCGGCGCGCTCAACACCACCCAGGCGGTGCTCGACGGCATGCGGGAAATCGGCGCGGGGCGCATCATCAATATCGGCACCAATCTGGTCCAGAACCCGGTCGTGCCCTACCACGACTACACCGCCGCCAAGGCGGCGCTGCTGGCTTTCTCACGCACGCTGTCGCACGAGCTGGGGGAATACGGCATCACCGTGAACATGGTGTCGGGCGGGCTGCTGCGCGTCACCGACGCCTCGCGGGCGACGCCCGACGCTGTGTTCGACCTGGTGGCCGCCGGCACGCCCCTGCGCGCGGTGACCACGCCGCAGGAATTCGCCGACGCGGTGCTGTTCTTCGCCTCGCCCTGGTCGCGCGCCGTCACCGGCCAGAACCTGGTGGTCGACGGCGGCCTGGTCAAGAACTGACGTGCTGCACCTGAACCTGTTCATCTTCGGTTGCGGCCACCACCGGGCGGCATGGCGCCATCCCGGGTCGGCCGTCGAACGGCTCGGGGACATCGCCTACTACGAGGAACTGGCGCGCATCGCCGAGCGCGGCCGGTTCGATGCCGTGTTCTTCGCCGACGGCCAGTCGATCGAAAATATCGCCGACGGGCCCCGCTGGTTCCTGGAGCCGCTGACCACGCTGGCCGCCATCGCCCGGGCCACCGAGCGCATCGGCCTGATCAGCACGGTCTCGAGCACCTTCTTTACGCCCTTCCATGCGGCGCGGTTGCTGGCTTCGCTGGACCATATCTCCGGCGGCCGCATGGGCTGGAATGTCGTGACGTCGATGTTCGACAGCGAGGCGCGCAACCACGGCCACGAGTCCATGCCCTCCCACGGGGAGCGCTATGCGCGTGCCGAGGAATTCATCGACGTGGCGCTGCGCCTGTGGGATTCCTGGGATGCCGACGCCCTGCCGATGGATCGCAAGGGCAGCTATGGCGTGACCGGCAGGATCCGGCCCATTCATCACCGTGGTCCGCATTTCCTGGTGGACGGCCCGCTGACCGTCCCGCGTTCGCCGCAAGGCCGCCCGGTCCTGTTCCAGGCCGGGGCCTCGGAGCAGGGGCGCGACCTGGCCGCGCGGCGGGCCGAGGCCATCTACGCGGTGGCCTACGACCTGCCCGCGGCCCAGGCCTATTACCGCGATATCAAGCGCCGCGTGCGGGCCGCCGGCCGCGCCGCGCCCGTGCCCGTGATGCCGGGACTGGTCGCGTTCGTCGGGTCCACGGAGGCCGAGGCGCGCCTGGCGCAGCGTACGCTGGACGAACTGCTGCCCAGCGATGCGTCGCTGCGCCAGTTGAGCCTGTTCGTGCAGCAGGATTGTTCGGGCTGGGAACTGGACGCGCCGGTCCCGCCGCTGCCGCCCCTGGAGACGTTCACCGGTCCCAAGGGCCGCTACGCCACCATCCTGCGCATCATCGAGGCCGAACGGCCGACCTTGCGCCAGCTCCTGGGCCGGCTTGCCGCCGGCGGCGGGCATTGCACCATGGTCGGCACGCCCGAGCGCATCGCCGACGAAATGGAACGCTGGCTGCGCGGATCCGGCGCCGACGGCTTCAACCTGATGCCGCCCGCGCTGCCGTCCGGCATCGAGGATTTCGTCGACCATGTCGTGCCCGTGCTGCAGAAAAGAGGGCTGTTCCGCCGCGAATACGAAGCCCGCACGCTGCGCGGGCACCTGGGGCTGGAGCGGCCCGGCGCCTGATCGCCACGCAGGGCGTACGGCCGGGAAGCGGGGCGGTCTGCATGACGCCCGGCGCTCGCCGGCCCCGGCGACGCGGGACGGCGCTGCCGCCGGCGGCGCAAGCGCGCCGGAGAGTCACCCGGCGGGCCGCCCGGCCCGACCGCGGCCCGCGGTCGCCTGCGCCGACATATTCAGCGCCGCGGCGGCGCGTATGAGCGCCTGCAAGGCCTTTTCATCGATTTCGTCGCCCTGGCGCAGGTCGATGGCGCGGCGGGTATTGCCTTCCAGGCTGGAATTGAACAATCCCTTGGGATCCGGCAGCGACGCGCCCTTGGCGAACGTCAATTTCACGACGCTCTTGTAGGTTTCGCCGGTGCAGAGAATGCCGGCGTGCGACCACACCGGAACCCGCCATTTCCATTCCTCGACCGCCTCGGGATCGGCCTGCTTCACGATCCGCCGGACACGGGCGAGCATGTCGCCCCGCCAGTCGCCCAGTTCGTCGATTCGCCGGTCGATCAGGCGGGAGGGCGGCTCCGCGGGAGAATCCGCCCCGGCGCTTTGCTTCGTTGTCTTCATGATGGCTTCCTTGGCCGCGCCGGGCTCACATGCGCTCGCCGGGCAGCCTGGCGGCCTGCCCGACCCAGTCGACGAACCGGGCTTCGTCGAGCGGCGCGTTCTCGTATATGTCGAGGTAGCGCACTTCCGGATGCCTGGACCCGCCTGGCGGAACGGGACGCAGCGACGTGCCGCGAAAGAACGCCACCTTGACGTACTTCGTGAAGCAATGGAAGTTCAGGAACCAGCCTTCGGCCCCGGCCCCGTAGAACGGCGAGTTCCATTTGACTGCCTTGCGCACGCCGGGGACGGTAGCCAGGATCAGCGTATCCAGGCGGCGGCCGATGTCGCGCTTCCAGCCGGGCATGGCGGCGATGTAGGCCTGCACGGGGGCGTCGCCCTCGCCCTTGGGGATCTGGGGGTTGCCGCCCGAGAGCAGTGCCGGCTTCCCGTGGGCCTGTCCGGCGGCAGCGGTTCCGGCAACGGCCTTCCTTGCGGCGGCCTTTTTCGCAGACGGTCGCGTGGCTGCTTTCCCGGCGGTTTTCGTCGATTTGGCGGGTGTCTTGTCGGCCATTGGATTTCCCCGGTCGGCAGGTCGATGCATGGACGTCCAATCTATCGCAGCGGCGCCGGCGTTGGCAATGGGCGGCCTGCCCGGCCACGGAGCCGGGCTAACATGACCGGCGACGTCGGTTGTCCCGGCGAACCGGCGCGCACGCTATCCCGACCGGACCTTCGAGATCGAATTACTGGATCCCGGCGCGCGGGCCTATGCGTTCACGTTCGGCTAGCGCCCGGACTTGCCCCGCGGCGACAGGGCCGGCGCGCTCAGGTCATGCATGCCGGGTTCATGGGGCGTGTGCCCGGGCCATGGCCTGCAGGCCGGCCATGATGAACCGCATCATGTCGTCGAGCAGGCCGGGACGGGACGCATCCAGGCCCGGCAGGATGCGCCCGCGTACCGCCTGAGGGGCGATCGCCAGGCCGGCACAGGGAAAGATCACGAAGATCAGGCTGCGATGCACGGCCGGGTGGTCGGGCGGCAGGCCCAGGATCTCCGCCACCAGTCCGAGCACGATCCGGGCCTTGGGCAGAACCGCGTCGTCGACCAGCGCGGAGATCAGGGGCGAGGGCATCATCACTTCGCGCAGTAGGACCCGGAAACCCCACGGCGCGCCGGAGCGCGCGGCGTTTTCCACGAGTTGGGCCATCAGGGCGCGCAACCGGGCGGGCGCGCCGGCCGCGGAGTCGGCGATTTCCGCCAGGTCTTCCAGACTCAGGAACTGGCGGTGCGCTTCGACCAGCACCGCCCGGTACAGGTCGTCGCGGCTGCCGAAGTGATAGTTGACGGCCGCCATGTTGGTGCCGGCGCGCTCGCAGATCTCCTTGCTGGTGGCGCCCGCATAGCCTTTGTCGGCGAAGACCTGTCCCGCGGTGTCCAGGATGTGCAGTCGGGTGGCGTTGCCATCGGCGCGGGCGGTGCGCGGCGGAGGGGTTTTCTGCTTGCGTGCGGAAGCCATGGCGGGCAGGCTACCTGAAAATCGGTGAAAGGCGCATAATTCAAATTATAATTTGAATTTGATACGATGGCCGGACCGGCATGCATTGCCGCTCCGGCTCACAACCGTGGCAGGTGGATCGCGTCATGAAAAAGAAAGCCCTATGCGGCGCAGCCGCCATCGTCCTGGTCGCGGCGGTCCTGCTCGCCTGGCATGTATTGCGCAGCCCCGACGGCGACCGGGCGCTGGTCCTGTATGGCAACGTGGACGTGCGCCAGATCGAGTTGGCCTTCAACGCCAGCGAGCGCGTGGCCCGGCTCGCGGTCGAAGAGGGCGACCGGGTCGAAGCGGGGCAATTGCTGGGCGCGCTCGATACGCGCACGTTGCAGGTGCGGATCCGGCAGGCCCGCGCCCAGGCCGATGCCCGGCAACAAGCTTACCTTCGGATGCGCAACGGCAGCCGGCCCGAAGAAATCGCGCAGGCGCAGTCGCAGGCCGACGCCGCGCAGGCCGACGCGCTGCTGGCCGAGCAACGGCTGGCGCGGCTGCTTGCCATACGCAAGACGACGGCGGGCCGGGCTGTCAGCCAGCAGGACCTGGACAGCGCCCGCTCGGCGCGGCGGGTCGCGCAGGCACACCTGGCATCGGCCGGAAAGGGGCTGGAATTGGCGCGCCTCGGCCCGCGGCAGGAAGACATCGAAGAAGCCCGGGCGCAGTGGCAAGCGGCGCAGGCCGAAGTCGCGCTGCTCGACCGCCAGATGGCGGAATCGCGCCTGGTGGCGCCGGTCGACGCGGTCGTCCGTAGCCGCTTGCTGGAGCCCGGCGACATGGCTTCGCCTCAAAGGCCGGTATTCACCCTCGCGCTGACCGATCCCAAATGGGTGCGCGCCTATGTGTCGGAAACCGACCTGGGGAGGATCCGCCCGGGCATGCCGGCGCGGGTTTATACCGACAGCCATCCGGACCAGGCCGTCGCGGGCCACGTGGGCTATATCTCCTCGGTGGCCGAATTCACGCCCAAGACCGTCCAGACCGAAGAGCTGCGCACCAGTCTGGTCTACGAAATCCGCGTGCGGGTCGACGATTCCGCAGACCGCCTGCGGCTGGGCATGCCCGCGACCGTGCGGCTGGATCCCGGGCGAAGCGCCGCGGTCGTGGACGAGCGGCCATGACGAGGACACCGGCGCTGGCCGTGCAGGGCGTGGGCAAGCGGTTCCGCGCCAGGGAAACGGGACGCGACGCGGTCGCGCTCGACGACGTCACGCTGGAAATCCTGGCCGGGACGCTGGCGGCCCTGGTCGGCCCGGACGGCGCGGGCAAGACGACGCTGCTGCGGCTGGCCGCGGGCCTGCTGTCCGCCGACATCGGCCGTCTGTGCGTCCTGGGCATCGACGCGGCCGACGATCCGCAGTCCATCCAGGACCGCATCGGCTACATGCCGCAACGCTTCGGCCTGTACGAGGACCTGAGCGTGCAGGAAAACCTGGATCTGTATGCCGATCTGCACGGCGTCCCGCGCCAGGCCCGGGACGCACGCTATGCGCGACTGATGGAAATGACCGATCTCGGCCGCTATACGGCGCGCCCGGCGGGCAAGCTGTCCGGTGGCATGAAGCAGAAGCTGGGCCTGGCCTGCACGCTGGTGCGCTCGCCCGAACTGCTGCTGCTGGACGAGCCTACCGTCGGCGTCGATCCGCTGTCGCGCAAGGAATTATGGGAAATCGTGCGGCAGCTGGTGGACGACGAAGGACTCAGCGTGGTGGTGAGTACGGCGTATCTCGACGAGGCCGAGCGCTGCGCGCAGGTATTCGTGTTGCACGAGGGCAGGCTGCTCGCGCAAGGTGCGCCCGCGGCCTTGCGCGAGCATGCGAAGGACTTGTGCTTCGTCGCCTCGCCGGCTGCGGACCAGCCCGCGCGCGCCTTGCAGGCTCGCCTGCTGGATGACGAGGCGGTCATCGTCGATGCCGTGCCGCAAGGCGGCGAAGTCCGTTTCGTACAGCGCGCCGACGCACGGCCCGCCGACATCGAACGGTTGCTGGGCGGCGTTTCCGCGCGGCCGGTGGCGGCTCGTCTGGAAGACGGCTTCATGATCCTGCTGCGGAGAGACCGGGACGAAGGCGTGCCCGTGGCCGCGCGGCAGGGGCCCGCCGGCTGCGCCGGCGAGGCCGGCGGGGAGACGGTCATCGAGGTCGAGGACCTCGTGCGCAAGTTCGGGGATTTCACGGTCGTCGCCAGTACTTCGTTCAGCGTGCGGCGCGGCGAGATCTTCGGATTGCTCGGGCCCAACGGGGCGGGCAAGACGACCACGTTCCGCATGCTCTGCGGCCTGCTGCCCGCCACCAGCGGCTCCCTGCGGGTGGCGGGCGTCGATCTGCGGCGCGCCAGGTGGCGGGCGCGCGCGCGCATCGGCTATGTCTCCCAGAAATTCGCGCTCTACGGCAACCTCACCGTGCGAGAGAACCTGGAATTCTTCGGCGGCGCGTATGGCCTGCGCGGCCCCCGCTTGCGCGAGCGCATGGAAGGAATGCTGGAGCAATTCGGCCTGGCCGGGCGCGCGGAAACGCCCAGCGGGCATCTGCCGGGCGGCTTCAGGCAGCGCCTGGCCATGGCGGCGGGGCTGCTGCACGAGCCCGAGATCCTGTTCCTGGACGAGCCGACCAGCGGCGCCGATCCGCTGGCCCGGCGCGAATTCTGGCGCCGCATCACCGCCCTGGCCTCGGCGGGTACGACCATCGTCGTCACTACCCACTTCATGGAAGAGGCGGAGTATTGCGACCGCGTTGTCATCCAGGACGCGGGCAGGGTGCTGGCCATCGGCACGCCGCGCGAAGTGCGGACCCAGGCGGCGGGCGGGACCGATGGCGGCATCGACATGGAAGAGGCGTTCATCGGCATCGTGGAGCGGGCGCGTCGGCGAGAGGAGTCCCGGGCATGAACGACATGCGGGCTCCGGCGGGCCAGGGCGGCGGCTTTCTCTTCCGCCTGGTGTCGCTCGTGCGCAAGGAATTCCGCCAGATGTGGCGCGACAAGAGCAACATGGCCATGGGCATCCTATTGCCGATCGCGTTGATCCTGATCTTCGGCTATGGCCTGTCGCTGGACGTGAAGAACGCGCCGGTGGCGGTGGTGCTCGAAGATGCTTCGCCCGCCGCGCGCGAAGCCGTATCGGGCCTGGAGCTGTCGCCCTATATATCGCCTTCCATGCTGGCTTCCATGCACGAGGCGCGGCGGCTCATGCGCGAGCGCGCGGTGGATGCCATCGTGCGGGTTCCCCCGGACTTTTCCCGGCGGCTGGCGGCCGGCCATGCGCAGATCCAGTTGCTGGTGCATGGCGCCGACGCCAACCGCGCCGCTATCGTCCGCGGCTACGTCGAAGGCGCGTTGGGCACTTGGGCGCTGCGCCGCGCCGATCGCGGCGCGGCTTCGGCGGCGCCGGCGGTGACGATCGGGCAGCGCCTGTGGTTCAACGCCGCCAACACCAGTACCTGGTATCTGGTACCGGGCCTGATCGTGCTCGTCATGACGCTGGTCGGCGCCTTCCTCACCGCGCTCGTCATGGCCCGGGAATGGGAGCGCGGCACGCTGGAAGCCCTGTTCGTGACGCCGGTGCGGCCGACCGAGATCCTGCTCGCCAAGCTGGTCCCGTACTTCGTCGTCGGCATGGCCGGGCTGGCGCTGTCCCTGCTGGCTTCGCAATTCCTGTTCGCCGTGCCGATGCAGGGTTCGCTGGCCTTGGTGTTGCTGGGATCGGTGCTGTACCTGCTGGTGGCGCTGGGGCTGGGCCTGGTCATTTCGTCGGCGACCCGCAACCAATTCATGGCGAGCCAGGTCGCGCTGCTCACCAGCTTCATGCCTTCGCTCATGCTCTCGGGATTCCTGTTCGACCTGCGCGACGTGCCGGTAGCCATCCGGCTGGTGGGCCATGCGCTGCCGGCCACGTATTTCATGGACCTGATCCGTACCCTGTTCCTGGCCGGCAATGTGTGGCCGGTGGTCCTCAAGGACTGCGCGGTGCTGGCCGGATATGCCGTCGCGCTGCTCGCCGTGGCCCGGGCCGTCACGCGCAAGCGCCTGGATTGAAGGAGCTGCTATGACCGAAGCCTTGCGTCGCATCGTGGTCCTGTGCAGGAAAGAACTGCTCGCCATCCTGAAGGACCCCGCCAGCCGCGCCATCCTGATCGTGCCCGCGCTGGTGCAAAGCCTGCTGTTCGGCTACGCGGCCACCTACGATCTGTCCGATGTGCCCTACGCGCTGCTCGACGAAAGCCGCGGTGAGACCGCCCAAGGCCTGGTGGCGAGACTGGACGGCACGGGCATCTTCCGCCGGGTCGCGACGCCGAGGGGGCCCGGCGATATCGCCAGGGTCGTCGACGAGCAGCAGGCGCTGGTCGCGATCCGGATCGGCCCGGATTTCGAAGACCGCCTGGCGGCGGGGGGCGAAGCCCCGATCCAGCTGATCGTGGACGCCCGCAATTCGAACACGGCGGGTTCGGCCCTGCGCTACGTGGCCGCCGTCGTCGAGGCCTATAACGCCGAGCTGCGCCGGCGCGGCGGGGTGGCCCGATCGCCGCTGCGCGTGGAATCGCGCGCCTGGTACAACCCCAACCTGGAAACCCGTTGGTACCTGATGCCGGGCATGATCGCCGCGCTCAGCATGCTGCAGACCCTACTGCTGACCGCCCTGTCGGTGGCGCGCGAACGCGAGCAGGGCACGTTCGACCAGTTGCTGGTCACGCCCCTGACGCCGGTGGAAATCATGGTGGGCAAGGCCGTGCCGCCGGTGCTGATCGGCCTGGCGCAGGCCAGCATCGTGCTGCTGATGGCGCTGTTCTGGTTCGAGGTCCCGATGGCCGGATCGCTGGCCACGCTCTATTCCGGGCTGGCGATGTTCACGCTGGCCAGCGTCGGCATCGGGCTGTCGATTTCGGCGCTTTCAGCCAACATGCAGCAGGCCATGCTCTACACCTTCGTGCTCATCATGCCCATGATGCTGCTGTCGGGCCTGACCACGCCGATACGCAACATGCCGCAGGTCCTGCAGATGGCGACCCTGGCCAATCCGCTGCGGTTCGCCATCGATCTGGTCCAGCGCGTCTATCTCGAAGGTGTGGGGCTGGCGGCGGTGGTTCCCGACCTGCTGCCCTTGCTGGCGATCGCGGCCGTCACGCTGCCACTGGCCGCCTGGCTGTTCCGCAATCGCCTCGCCTGAAACGGGATACCGCATGCCCAGTCTCAATCTGTTCAGAGCGCTTTGTTTCCCGCGGCATCCGGCCCGCCTGCGCGTCGTGGCGGTCGTCGCGGCTACGGCGGGCCTGGCCGCATGCGCGGCAGGCCCCGACTATCACCTTGCCGAGCCGCAGGCGCCGGCCGACTGGACCCGCTGGCACGGCGGTGCGCCGGAGTTGCTGGATCTGCGGTTGCGCCATGGCCGCGCCGGCTTGCCGGGCCCGGATTGGAGCGTGTTCGGCGATCCCACGCTGCTCGCGCTGCAGAGGCGGGCAATGGACGCCAATCCCGATCTTCAGGCCGCTGCCCTGCATTTCGCCCAAAGCCGCATGCGCCGCCTCACGGTCAGCGCCCAGCGTGGTCCGCAGTTGGATGCGCAGGCCGGCGTCACGCGCCAGCGACAGAGCGAGTACGGCGCCGGCACCCGCATCGTCGACGCCATCGCGCCGGCCAATCGCGACGAATTGATCGAGGTGCTGAGCGATCCCTTCACTCTCTACCAGGCGGGCTTCGACGCCTCGTGGGAACTGGACCTGTGGGGCCGCGTGCGCCGTTCCGTGGAAGCGGCCGATGCCCAGGTGCGGGCCACGGCCGCCGATCTGCGCGAGATGCAGGCGACGGTGCTCGCCGACCTGGCTCGCGACTATTTCGAGTTGCGCGGCGTGCAGAACCGGCTGCGCCTGGCCCGGGCCGACCTGAAGGCCGGAGAAGAGCTGCTGGAGCTCGTCGGGGCACAGGCCAAGGGCGGCCTGACCGATGAGCTGGATGTCGAGCGCCAGCGTGCCCAACTGGCCGACCAGCGCGCGCGCCTGCCGCAGTTGATGGAGCAGCAAGCGCAGTTGGCCAACCGCCTCGCGTTGCTGGCCGGCGAACGTCCGGGCGCCTTGCAGGCGGAACTGGCCGATGCCGGGCGCGCGCCGGATCCTTCCGTGCTGCCGGACCTGGAACCGGGCGTGCCGTCCGAGCTGGCGCGGCGCCGCCCCGACATCCAGGCCGCGCAGGAACGATTGCATGTCGCTACGGCGCAAATCGGCATCGCCGTCGCCGACCTGTATCCGCGCATCACGCTGGGCGCGACGTTTGGCTTCGAATCCTTTCGCGACGACCGGTTCGGCGAATGGGGCAGTCGCCAGTGGTCTGTCGGCCCCAGCCTGACCCTGCCGCTGTTCGACCGGGGCAGGCGGCGCGCCACGGTGACGCTGCGCGAACTGCAGCAGCAGGAGGCGGCGGTGGCCTATCAGCGGACGGTCTTGCAGGCCTGGCATGAGGTCGATGGCGCGTTGACCGCGTATACCGCACAGCGGCAGCGCAACGCCGAACTGGCCCGCAAGGAGCAAAGCAGCCAGGCGGCCTACGACCTGGCCCAGGCGCGCTACCGCAACGGCTCGACCGATTTCCTGGTGGCGCTCCGCGCTTGGCGCGTGTTGCTGCAGGCCCGGCAGGAATACGCCGATGGCGCTAGCCGGCAGGCCCGGCGGCTGGTCGCAGTGTACAAAGCATTGGGGTACGCCGCGCCGCCGGAGGCGGGATCGGACCGCTAGCGCTCGCGTCCTTGCCCGGCGCCGCCCCGCGTCCGCCACAGCGCGACCAGGATGGTGATGCAAGGCAGCCCCAGTCCCACCCACGAGACCGCGTCGTAGGCGCCGTCGCCGACCAGCGCCGACACCAGCCCGACGGCGGTGACCAGCGCCAGCGCCAGTGGCCAGCGGAACATGCGCCACAAGCTGCGGCGCCCGGGAATGGTCGTGGCGTTCATTGCGCGCCTTCTTTGAGCGGTACCCGCCTTCCGGATCCGGTTTCGGACGGACGCGGCGGCGTGGGCCGGCGCAGCCACAGATACAGGCCGCTGCCGAGTATGACGATGGTGAGCAGGTCCAGCACGGCCCATACGATCTTGAGCGGCATGCCGCCGTAGTCGCCGAAATGCAGCGGCTGCGAGACCAGCAGCGTGCGTACGTAGAGCGGCAGATCGCGCATGTCGGTGAGCTCGCCCGTCTTGGCGTCGACCAGCGCGGGCTTGATCAGCCGGCTGGTCAGGGGCGTATTGCCGCGCATGAAGACCGCATAGTGATGCTGGCTGCTGAACTGCGTGCCGGGGAAGGCGACGAACTGCACGGCCATGTCGGGCGCGGCCCGGCGCGCGGTGCGCAGGGCGGCGTCGACCGATCCCGGTTTTTCCAGCGGCGGCAGGTTGCGGTAGGGGGCCGTCATTTCGGCCAGTTGGCCGCCCTGCCAGAAACCCAGGATCGGCAGGGCCAGGGTGTTGATGACGCCGGTCACGCCCACCACCAGCACCCAGGCCACGGTGGCGATGCCCGCCAGGTTGTGGATGTCCAGCCACTTGACGCGCGGATTGCGGGTCGCGCGCACCGTGCCGAAATCATGCTTGCGCATGAAAGGCGTATAGAGCACCACGCCCGTCACCGTGGCCACGACCAGCAGCAAGCCCATGAAGCCCAGGAACAGATAGCCGGGCAACCCCATGAAAAGGTCGGTATGCAGGTCCAGCATGATGTCCATGAATCCGCCGGGCGGCGGCAGCGGGTCGAAGAACTTGCCGGTGCGCACGTCGAAGGGCTGTACGTGGCCGTCGTCCGGCGGCGGGACCAGCGTGGGCGCCGTGATGACGTAGCCCAATGGGTCCTCGTCGTCGAAGGTCACGAAGCGCACGAATTCCCCGGGCCGCGCCGCCAGCGCGCGCGCCACGGCGTCGTCGACGCTGGCGGCCGGTGTGCCCGGCGCGACGGCCTCGAACTCGGGATGCGGATTGAGCCAGTGGTCGATCTCCTCGTGGAAGATCAGCGGCAGGCCCGTCAGGCACAGCATCAGCAGGAAAGCCGTGGACACCAGGCTCGTCCATTTGTGTACCACGTACCAGGTTCTGAAATTCATGTCGTGCCGTGCGTCGAGGGATCGGAATCCGGGGCGGCCGCGGATTCGCGCCGCGGCCGCCGCCGGGGTGGGTCAGAAATCGATGGTCGCCGACAACAGATAGGTGCGCGGCGCTCCGCCGTACATGGCTCCATAGCTCGTGGCTCCCGCCCAGTAGTCGCGGCCGAAGACGTTCTGCACGGCGAACCGGAAGACCGTCCGGTGCGATGCGATCTCGGTCCGGTAACGGAAGCCGGCGTCGAAGCGCGTCCAAGAAGGCAGGCGGTTCTGGTTGGCCTGGTCCAGGTACTGCCGGCCCGTATAGACGCCCATGCCCGTCAGTGTCAAGCCGGGCAGTTGCGGCACGTCCCATTCCACGCCCAGGTTGGCCTGGACGGAAGGCACCGCCACGCCATGGTTGCCCACCAGGCCGGGATCCGGATTGCGCGTCAACTCCGCATCGTAGAACACGACGCCCCCCAGCACGCGCAGGCCGCTGACCGGCTGGCCGAAAGCGTTGATCTCGATCCCGCGGTTGCGCTGCTTGCCGTTGACCGCATACTGGTTGGTGGCGAGGTCCAGGTTGGCGCTGGGACGCGAGATCTGGAAGGCGCTGACGGTGGCGCCGAAGTCGCCGCCGTCGTACTTGACACCGACCTCGTATTGCCTGGAGCGATAGGGAGCGAAGGCCTCGCCGGCGTTGGCCGCGCCCACCGGCGCGGTTTCGCCGGGCGCCAGGCCTTCGATGTAATTGCCGTAGAAGGACACGCTTTCCCACGGCCGGACCACCAGGCCCACCATGGGCGTGAGCGCGTCCTTGTCGTAGCGGCTGCTGGCGTCGCCGGTCGCGGCGTCGTAGTTGGTCGTCTTGACTCGCTGCTGGCGCAGGCCCAGCGTGAGCTGGACGCGCTGGTCCAGGATGGACAGCGTATCGGCAAGGGCCACGCTGGTCAGTTGCTGCTTGGACAGCGTCGGGACGTCGCCCACGGGACCGAAGTCGTAGCTGTCGTAGGTTTCCGGATCGTAGATGTTGGATGTCAGCGTCGGCCCGAACGAAAAGGCGTAGCCCTGGCGTTCGGTATAGCTCGTGGCGCTCAGCGTGGCTTCGTGCGAGACGGGCCCGGTGTCGAACCTGCCTTGCAGGCCGACATCGGTCGAGTGCTTGTAGAACTGGAACTTGGCCAGCGCGAGCCCGACCTCGGTATCCCCGTCGTCGCTGGTGATCTGCGGGTTGCCGGTCACCGCCTTGAACAGGCCGCGTCCGGCCCCGACACTCGCATAGCCGGTCAACCGGTCGGTGAAGTCGTATTCGGCGCGCACCATGGCCGACTGATTGTTCATCTTGGAATATTCCCAGGATTGGGCCAGGTTCAGCTTGGCGTCCGGCGCCTTGGGCACGCCGACCCCGTCGGCCAGCGCAATGGCGCGGGTCAGCGCATCGATGTTCTCCTGCTGGTAGATCAGATCCGCGGACACTCGCAGCCGCTCGCCGCGGTAGTCCAGGCCCAGCGAGCCCAGCCCGCGCTCGCGCGACTGGCGGTCCACGCCGGTGTCGCCGTCGCGGTAGACGCCGTTGAAGCGGATGCCGAATTCCTTGTTCTCGCCGAAGCGGCGCCCCATGTCCAGGTGTCCGCCGAATTGCGAGTCCGAGACGTAGCTGGCGGTCAGGCGGGTAAGAGGTTCGTCGCCGGCCCGCTTGGGCACGATGTTGATGCCGCCGCCCGACGTGCCGCTGGGCGAGACGCCGCTGAGCAGCGCGGTCGGGCCCTTGATCACTTCGATGCGCTCGGCGTATTCGGCCGACGAGCGATAGGTCGGCGCGACGCCGAACAGGCCGTTGATGGCGATGTCCGAGGTATCCACCGGAAAGCCGCGGATCATGAAGGCTTCCGATTCGCTGCCGCGCATGCCGCTGGCCCGTACCGACGGGTCGCTGATCAGCGCGTCGGCGACGCTGCTGGCTTGCTGGTTCTCGACGTTCTCCGCCGTGTAGCTGGCGACGTTGAACGGCGTTTCCATGTAGTCCCGGTTGCCCAGAATGCCGAGCCGCGCGCCGGTCGCCACCTGGCCGCCGGCGTAGGCGGGCATCGCGTCGCCCGGGCCGGCGGCGCCGGTCACCGTGATCGACGACAGCGTGCTCACGCCGCCGGCGGGCAGCGGGCGCAGCACATAGCCGCCGCTTCCCTGTGCGACGGCATCCAGGCCGGTGCCGGCCAGCAGGGCATAGAGGCCGCCGGCGACGGTGTAGCTGCCGTTCAGGCCGCGGGTGCGGATGCCCTGCACCAGGGACGGTTCGTAGGAAAGATTGACCCCGGCGACGCTGGCGAAGCGCTCCAGTCCTTGCTGCAGCGGTCCGGCGGGGATGTCGAAGGCCCGCACCGGGGACTGCGCGGCGGGCGGCGTCTGGGCATGGGCGGCCTGGACGCCGGCCAGCGCCGCGCCCAGGGCGAGCACCAGCATGCTCAGGCGAATGGGCAATGGACCGCGCGTGCGGGCGGGCGCGAGGGCGGGAGCGGGTCGGTGTCGATGAAGCATGATCTGGTTGTCCGGCGGAAAGTGTTGGGTAGGCTGCTACCCTTCATGCCGGACGAGATCGGGAATCCCCTCAATCCCGGAGCGATTTACCCGGCCTGCGGACCGCCAGCGCGGGCCGGCCGGCGCTGGCGCGGATGCCATGCGGTCAGGCGCCGGCCGGCGCCACGGTGACCCAGTAACGGCTGCGGTAGATCAACCGCAAGCCTTGCGCCTGCGCCAGGAACCGCAGGGTGCCGTCGATATCCTGCAACTGGTAGACGCCGGTCACCGGCCGGTCGGCGACCCGCGGGTCGACGGCCAGGTAGCCGGGCCGGTAGCGATCCAGCTCGGCCAGGAACGCGGCCAGGGACATCCGCCGCGCCACGATCACGCCATTGAGCCAGCCGTCGGGTTCGAACGCGGCCGGGCCGAGCCGCCGGCTGCCGTGGCCGTCCATCAGCCATTGTTCGCCGGCCCCGGCCACCGTGGACGTGCCGCCGTCGCGCGGCTGCAAGGCCACCGCGCCCGCGCGCACGCCGACGCGCGCGGCGTCCGGTTCCAGTCGCACCAGGAATTTCGTGCCCAGCGCTTCCAGCCGCCCTTGAGGCGTGGCGACGCGGAATGGTCGCTTGCGGGACGATTCCGCGTCGCGGCCGGTTTCGATGAAGATCTCGCCGCGCAGGAGCGTCAGCAGGCGTTCCTGCGCGCCCAGGCGGACGGCGATGGCGCTGTCGGTATTGAGCGTCACCCGCGAACCGTCGGCCAGCCGCAACGCCCGCCGCTCCCCGGTGCCCGTGCTGGCGTCGGTCAGCAGCCGCTGCCAGGGCGCATGTTCGCGCGCGACCCAGGACGATGCGCCCAGCATGGCTGCCAGGCCCAAGGCCTTGAAGGTGAAGGCCCTGCGGCGCCGCCGGCGCAAGGCCTCGCGCGCCTGCAGCGTGTCGTGCGCCAGCCGCGGGGGAAGGCCGCGGAACTCGCCGGCCAGCGATTGCACGCGTTCCCAGGCCAGGCCGTGCCGGGCATCGGCGGCCAGCCAGCGCTCGAAAGCGTCGCGGGTGGGCGCATCGGGTACGCCGTACAGGGTCTTGAGGGCCCAGTCGATGGCCTCGTCGACCATGGACGGAGTCGGCGCGCCCGCGACGGACGGCAAGGTGGACGCGAGGCGCTCAGTCATGGAAACGCAGGGCGTAGCAGTGCCGCAATGCGCCGGCCAGATAACGTTCGACGGTCGCCAGCGACACGCCCAGGCGCGCCGCGATCTGCGGACAGGTCAGGCCGTCGATCTGCGCCAGCAGGAAGGCGGCGCGCACCGCGGGCTTGAGTGTATCGAGCGCGGCATCGACGCGGATCAGCGTCTCCAGGACGATCTGCTGCGATTCGGGCGACGGCGCATGCGGCTCCGGCAGGGCGGCCAGCGTCTGCAGCCAGGCCTGTTCCAGGTCGCTGCGGCGCCAGTGATCGACCAGCAACCCCTGGGCGATGCGCGTCAGATAGGCGCGCGGCTCGCGCAGTTCCCGCAGGAGTTCCGCGCGGCGCTTGCGCAACACCCGCAGGAAAGTGTCGTGCGCCAGGTCCGAGGCCACGTCCGCGCCGTCGAGCTTGCGACGCAGCCAGGCCAGCAGCCAGCCGTGGTGGTCGCGATAGAGCGCATGCGCGTCGCCGTCGAGCGCGGATTTTTCCATGGGCGGCCAGGGAGGAAAGCGGGGAATAAAGATAAGAACGTTTCTTATTCAGAATTCTATAGTCCGGCAGGCGCGCGATCAACCGGCGCTCTCATGCCGGATGGCGGTGTCTGTTGCAATTGCTGACAACTCTGGGATTGTTTATCTATCTACTAGTAGATAATATTCACCCATCGGAGCAGCGGATCCCATCCGCCTGCCACTCCGACGAGTATCCCGGGGCAACCCGTTTTTATTTGCCGCTTAGTCTATCTGTCAGTAGATAGATTTACCAACAACCCTTCAAAAGGAATCGCATCATGAAAACCCTGCTCTCCGCCGCCGTCCTGTCCGCCGCTTTCCTTGGCGCCGCCCAGGCGGGCGAAGTCCCCAGCCGTGCCCAAGTCGTCTCCGAACTCCAGGCCGCGCAAGCCGCCGGCCTGATTCCCGATGGCGAGCAGCAATACCCGGTCGTCGTCCGTTCGAACGAGCAGCTCGACCGCGCGCAAGTCGTGCGGGAATTGGCCGAGGCCCGCCAGGAAGGCCTGCTGACCAACGGTGAAGAAGCCTATCCCGTCGCCCCCGCGCCGGGCAGCCATGTCGCGCGCGCCGAAGTGCGCCAGGAACTGGCCCAGGCCCGGCAGGAAGGCCTGTTGACCTCGGGCGAGGAAGCCTATCCCGTGGTTGCCGCCGACGGCGCGCAAGGCACGAGGCTCGCCACGCTGCACGACGGTTCGCATGTGCTGCGCTAAGCCGGCGGGCCGCCGCGCCGGATCGGGGGTTACCCGGGTCCGCCGCCGGGACGCAAGCCCCGGCGGCGCGCGGCGGCAAAAACTGGCAAATCGATCTATCGATAGGTAATATCTCATCATGGTCGCGCCCGATGCCAACACCACCCGCACGCAGTTGCTGGAACACGCCCAGCAACTGATCTGCACGCGCGGCTGCAACGGGTTCAGCTATCGCGACCTGGCCGATCTGGTCGGCGTGAAGTCCGCCACCATCCATTACTACTTCCCGTCCAAGGACGACCTGCTGTTCGAGGCGATCCAGGCCTACAACATGCAGGTCATGGCGGGCATCCGCACGCACGATGCCAGCGAGCCCGCCCGCCAGCGGTTCGAGGCCTACCTGGCGCGGGTGTCCAATCTCTGCGGCACCAACAGGCTCTGCCTGGGCGGCATGCTCGCGGCGGAACTGATGTCGTATTCCGACAAGGTGCGCACGGCCGTGCAGGCCTTTTTCCACGCACAGGAAAAGTGGGTGGCGGAAGTCCTGGCCCAGGGCGCCGCGGAAGGCACCCTGCGTTTCCACGGGACTCCCGAAGAAGCCGCGCGCGCCGTCTGCGCCACGGTGCAGGGTTGTCTGCTGATCGGGCGCCTGACCCGCGAGCCGCTCAAGCTGCGGGAAACGCTGAGCGCGCTGTTCATCGACAATGGCGCCGCGGTCGAGCCCGCCGTACCCTGAAGGATCGCGGATGTCCGCGGTCCGCGCCCGGCCGCGCGCCGGCAACCCCGAGACTGTCATGCGGATCCCGTTCGGTCGGTGCGCCCTCGGCGCCAGCCTGCTGGTGGTGTTGCTGTCGGCCTGCGCGTCCCGCCCGGATGCCGCGGCCGTGTCGTCCATGCAGCCGCAGGATGATCCCTACGTGCAGACCAGCTGGACGCTGACCCGCTGGGTCGAGCCCACGGGCCGGGCCCGCGCGCTGCCGGCCGGCCATCCCTGGCAGGCGATCACGCTCAGCTTCACGCGCGAACAGGGCCAGGCCCGCGTGTCCGGCTTCGCCGGCTGCAACCGCTACATGGGCAATTACGTGTCGGCCAACCAGCGGCTGGTCTTTACCGTGCCCGCCGCCACGCGCATGGCCTGCATCCCGCCGCAGCGCCAGCGCCTGGAGCAGGACTACCTGGCGGCGCTGTCCCGGGTCAACGCTTCGGCGCTGGACGATACCGGCAATCCGCGCGAACTGCGCCTGAGCACGGACCGCGGCGAAGTCCTCGCCTTCGCGCGCCAGCCCGATCCGGTCACCGGGGGCGCCGGCGTCCGACGACTGGTCTACGTGGATTCCATGCGGGTGCCGTGCGAAAGCGGCGCCGGCCGCGCCCTGTGCTACCGGGTGCGCGACAGCAGCCAGCAGCCGTGGCGCCTGTGGCACGGCGAAATCCAGGGTTTTTCGTTCCAGCCAGGCATCGCCTACCGGCTGCGCGTGGTCGAAGTGCCCGCCCTGCCACCGGCGGCCGACGCCGGCGACGTGCGCTGGGTGCTGGACGCCGTGATCGAGCAGACCGTGGTCGCACCGCCGGCCGCGCGCTGACGTCCAGGCCGGCCGCGCCGCGACCTGCCTTACTGCATGGGCTTGAGGCTGCCCGATTCGACCAGCTTCTGCCAGCGCAGGATATCGTTCTCGAAATACCTGGCGAACCCTTGGGTGTCGACCGGTATCGGCTGCCCGCCGATCTGCTCGATGCGATCGCGCACGTCTTGCGCCTGCAAGGCCTTGGCGGTGGCCGCCTCTATCCTGGCCACCACGGCCGGCGGCGTGCCGGCCGGCGCCATGACGCCCAGCCAGGAACCGTTCTCGTAGCCGGGGTATCCCAGTTCCGCGATGGTGGGGACGTCGGGTAGCGCCTGGGAGCGCCGCGCGGCCGACGTCGCCAGCGGCCGCACCTTGCCGCCGCCGATCTGGTAGAGCGCGGAGCCTTGCAGGTCGAACAGCATGTCGACGCGGCCCGAAATCAGGTCGGGGTACACCTGGCCGCTGCCCTTGTAGGGCACATGCAGGATATCGGCGCCGGTGACCGCCTTGAACAGCTCGCCCGACAGATGGCTGCTGGTTCCCGGGCCCGAGGACCCGAAGGTCAGCTTGCCCGGTTGCGCGCGGGCCGCGGCCAGCAGGTCGGCCATGGTCTTGTAGGGCGAGTCGCTGCCGACCACCAGGATATTGGGTACCATGCTGATGCCGGCCACGGCGACCAGGTCCTTGCGGGGGTCGAAGTTCATTTTCATCAGGCTGATGTTCGACGCCAGGCTGCTCGAGCCGAGCAGCAGCGTATAGCCGTCCGGCTCGGAATGCGCGACCATCTCGGCGCCTATGTTGCCGCCCGCGCCCGGCTTGAGCTCGACGATCACCGATTGGCCGATGTGCTTCTGCATTTCCTGGCCCATGACGCGGCCCACGATCTCGGCCGTGCCGCCCGGCGCGAACGGCACGACGAAGCGTATCGGCTTGTTCGGATAAGTCTGGGCGCCGGCACCCGCGCACAGCAGCGCGGCCAGGCCCACTGCCGCCCCCAGTCTTGCCATGATTGTCGGTTTGATGATCTGCACGGCGGTTCCCCTTGTATGTAGGACTATCGGTTAATGGCTCTTTCCTCTTGCTGCGATCGGCCAGCAGGCCTGGACCAGTCCGTGCGCGTGAACGACGAACCGGTCATATAGATTGACGGTGGTGTCGCAATGGCCGGGTACCAGCTCGATGCGGTCGCCCGGCCGCAGGTCGATCTCGCCCGACGCCGCGACCAGGGCCCCGTGCTCGTCGCCGGCGAATTCGAAGGCGAGGTCGGGCCGGTCCTTGCAGCGCGGCGGGGCGCCGTCGCCGTTGGCGGACTTCCAGCCGACGTCGACGATGGCCTTGCCGCGGCTGGGCCGGCTCACCACCGACGCCAGGATGGACAGCGGCCGCGCCAGCGGCATGGGCGCGCCGCCCGGCCACCGGACGGCCATGTAGGCCGCGTCCATGGTGACGTAGCTGCCGGGCTGCACTTCGGTCAGGCGGCGCAGCCGGGCGTCGATGGGAAAGCTGCCGGTGCCTCCGCCGGTGATCGTCGGCACGTCGATTCCGGCCTCGCGCAGCGCGGCCAGCGACCGCTCCAGCGCGTCCATGGCCCGTGCGACCTGCGCTTCGCGCGCCGCGTAGTCCGGTACGCATTGCAGGCTGCCCTGGTAGCCCTGCACGCCCTCGAACCGCAGCCCGCGCGCCTGCAGCACGCGCCGCGCCAGCTCGGCGGCGCGGGGGCCGGGCGGCACGCCGCAGCGCCCCTGTCCGACGTCGACCTCGATCACGATGCCCAGCGTCACCCCCGCGGCACGCGTGGCGGCGTCCAGTTCCGCCAGGTTGGCCGCATCGTCGGCCACCACCCGCACGCGGGCGCGCCGCGCCAGTTCGATCAGCCGGCCGATTTTCAGGCAGCCGGCCACCGGCGTGGTGACGAGCAGGTCGTCCAGCCCGCCCGCGGCCATGACCTCGGCCTCGCCCAGCTTGGCGCAGCACAGGCCCACGGCCCCCGCGTCGCGCTGCATGCGGCCGACTTCCAGGCACTTGTGCGCCTTGGCGTGGGGGCGCAGCGCCAGGCCGGCCTCGTTCGCCCGCGCCTGCATCGCGTCGATATTGCGGCGCAGGGCGTCCTGGTCGAGCATCAGGGCCGGCGTGTCGATGTCGGGGAAGAGCGGGCGGGCGGGGTCCGCGCTCATTGTTCTATCCGGTCGTGGACCAGCCGGCCGCCGACGAAGGTCATGAGCGCCGCGATGTCCTTGAGCGCGTCGTCGGTGCAGGTCAGGGGATCGGCGTCGAGCACCGCCAGGTCGGCGAGCTTGCCCGGTTCCAGGGAACCCTTGCGGTGTTCGTCGAAAGTCAGGTAGGCGCCGTTGCGCGTGGCCGCGCGCAGCGCCTGTTCGCGCGTCAGGCTCTGGCCGGCGCCGACCGGCTCGCCCGTGTAGCGGTTGCGCCGCGTCGTGGCCTGCCAGATCGGATAGAACATGGACACCGGAACGTTGTCGGTGGCCAGCGCGGTCGGGATGCCGCGCTCGATCAGCGCGCGCAGCGGCGAGATTTCGTGTTCGCGGTCCGGCCCGAGCCGCTTCTGCAGCAGGTGGCCTTCCTTGTAGATATAGCGGTTGGTGTGCGCGGTGACGACCAGCTCCATTTCGGCGATGCGGTCGATGTCGCGTTCCGACAGCGTCGAGACATGGCCCAGCACCCAGCGCCGGCCGTTGAGCGGGATCCGGCGATGGACCTCGTGGAACAGGTCGATCATGTTGGGCCAGATGGCGACCGCGCGGATATCGTTGCGGGCGCAGGCCAGCAGCAGTTCCAGTGCCCGCTCGCGGCTGAGCGCGGTGTCGTAGTTGAAGCCCGCCCAGCCGGTATAGGGCAGGGCCTGCGAGCGCGCCACGTTGTCGGGAGCGGGCTCGATATCGACGAACAGGCCGGTGATCTTCAGGCGGTCGTCGCCGAGCGCCGGCTCGCCCAGCCATCCGCACCAGGCCTGAATGAAGTCGTCCATGGGCATGTCGCGGGGCGCGGCCGCCCAATTGGGGCTGAAGACCAGGGCCACCCGCATGGAAAGGTCGCCGCGCGCCTGGGCGTCCTTGTAGGCGCGGATCAGTTCGGTCGCCGCGCCGTGTTCCTCGAAGATGCTGGTCGTGCCGTAGGCCTGGTAGGTTTGGAACGAGCGCGGCAATGTGCGCGCCCGGTCTTCGCGGGTGAAGCCGGGAATGCCGCGCAGCAGGGTCAGCTCGACGATGGGCATCATGGTGTTCTCCCGGAACACGCCGGTCGGCATGCCGGATTCGTCCCGGTCGATCTCGACCAGCGGCGAGGGCGAGGGCGTGTCGCGGCCGATGCCGGCCAGTTCCAGCGCCCGGGTGTTGGCGATCGACACCAGCGGCGGCGTATGGCGCCAGAAGCCCCAGATCGGCCGGATATAGACGGGATGGTCCGGCGCGACCCGGTCCAGGTCGTGGCGCGTCGGGAAGCGCTTTTCCGCGAGGATGTCCGGGACGTCGAAATACGCCGGCGGATCGCCGATCGGCATGGTGACGATCCATTCGCCGGGGGGCGTGCCCGCCGCCAGCTCGGCGACGCGCGCCTGGATGTCGGCGATGCCGCGCACCCGGCCCAGCGCGGGAAAGACCGATTTCAGGCCTTCGCGGTCGAGGTGGGCGTGTCCGTCTATCAGCCCGGGCACGACCGCGCGGCCCTTGAGATCCAGCACGACCGTGGAGGGGCCGGCCAGCGGCCGCAGGTCGGCGTCGGAACCCACGGCGGCGACGCGGTCGCCTTCGATCGCGATCGCCTGGGCGATGCTGAATCGCTCGTCGACCGTGATGATCTTGCCGTTGACGAGCAGCAGGTCGGGGGCGCGCGCCGCCATGTCAGCGGCCTCGCCGCGCGGGGCGCGAGAGGGCGGCGCCGCGTGTCATGCCGGCCCCGTGTGCCCGTCGGACGAGTGCAGCGAAACCGTGAATACGTCCTTGACGGTCGAGGGGAATTCGCCGAGCACTTCGCGCATGGCCTGGCGGGCGGCGGCGGGATCGTGGCGTTCGATGGCCTGCGCGATCCGCAGGTGCGAGTCGATCTCGCGCCGCAGGGTCTCGGGGCCGCGGCGCGCCAGCGAGTAATGCCAGAAGCGCAAGGCATTGACGTTCAGCGTGTCGGTGACGCGGGCCAGCCAGCGGTTGTGGGTCGCGGCGCCGATCGCCTGGTGGAACGCCAGGTCCATGCGGATCAGTTCGCGATAGTCGGCGCGTTCGAGTACGCGCTCCACGCCGGAGAAAGCCCGGCGGATCTCCGCCAGGTCGGCGGCCGTGGCGTGTTGCGCGGCCAGGGCCGCGGCGCTGCCTTCGAGCTGGACGCGCAGTTCGAAGATCTGCTGCAGCTCGATCGCGCCGAGATCCGCCACCACGCTGCCCAGGCGGGGCCGCCGGTCGACCAGGCCTTCCAGGGCCAGGCGGGCCAGCGCTTCGCGCACTCCCGCGCGAGGGACTCCGTAGCGATCGCTGAGCGTGGCTTCGTCGATCGCCTCGCGCGGCCGCAGTACGCCGCAGATGATGTCCAGCAGCAGGGTCTCGTAGGCCTGGTCGCGCTTGAGGCGGCCGGCGTCGCCACTTTCCACGCCGCGCTCGGCGACCATCATCCCGGATTCTGACATTTTTGGATTCTACTTCGTGACATGTTACGGCGAAAAATTGTAGGCACGAGCGGGGACGGGCGTCAAGCGCCGCCTGCGATCGAAGGCGCGAAAGGGTGGGGGCGACGGTGCTACGGTCGCCCGCTTTCCGCGGCTTCGCCCGTCACGCGCCACACGGCGTTGCCCACGTCATCGGCCACCAGCAGGGCGCCGGCGCGGTCGACGGCGACTCCCACCGGCCGGCCGCGGGCCTGTCCGCGTTCGTCGAGAAAGCCGGTCAGCACTTCGACCGGCCTGCCGTCGGGCTTGCCGTCCGCGAAGGGCACGAAGATCACCTTGTAGCCGCTGTGCGGCCGGCGGTTCCAGGAACCGTGCTGGCCGACGAACATGCCGTGCCGGAACCGCGCGGGCAGGGTGGCCCCGTCCGCCGACGCCAGCCCGAGCGATGCGGTATGCGCGCCCAGGGCATAGTCGGGCACGAGGGCTCGCGCCACCAGGTCCGGGCGCGCCGGCTCGACCCGCGTGTCGACGTGCCGGCCGTAATAGCTGTAGGGCCAGCCATAGAAGCCGCCATCGCGCACGGAGGTGATGTAATCGGGCACGAGGTCGCTGCCGAGCTCGTCGCGCTCGTTGACGGCGACCCACAGCGCGCCGGTTTCCGGCTCCCAAGCCATGCCCACCGGGTTGCGCAGTCCGGTGGCGAACAGCCGCTTGTCGCCGCTGGCGGCATCGATTTCCCAGATCGCGGCGCGGCCCTTCTCTTCGTCCATGCCATTCTCGCCGGCGTTGCTGTTGGAGCCGACCGACGCATACAGCTTGCGGCCGTCGCGGGAGGCGATGAGATTCTTGGTCCAGTGATGGTTGCGGCCCGCCGGCAGGTCGGTCACCGGCGTGCCCGGCGCGTCGATGCGCGTGGCGCCGGAGCGGTAGGGAAACCGCATCACGCCGTCGGCGTTGGCGACGTAGAAGTCGTTGCCTACCAGCGCCATGCCGAAGGGCGAGCGCAGCCCGTCCAGGAAGACCGTCCGTACGTCGGCCACGCCGTCGCGGTCGGTGTCGCGCAGCAGCGTGATGCGGTCCGGGCTGGGGGCGCGCGCGCCGGCCTGCTTCATGAACAGTCCCTGGACCCAGGCGCGCAGGCCCGGAAAGCCGCCGGGCTTCGGCGGCGCATTGGTCTCCGCGACCAGGATGTCGCCGTCGGGCAGGACGTGGATCCAGCGGGGGTGATCCAACCCGGAGGCGAAGGCCGTGACGCGCAGGCCGGGCGCCGCGGCGGGCGTGGCGCCGGAGGGCCAGCCCGTGGCCGGCGCCACGTTCACGGTAGGGATCAGGCTGCGCTTGGCGGGCGCGATGACGGGCGCGGGACCGAAGTCCTCCGCGCCGGACAGCGTGGCGCGATCGCCGCAGGCGGCGAGGCCGGCAACCAGCGCAAGCGCGACAGGGAAGCGCATGTCGGTCTCCCTGGCCGGCGGTCCGCGGGGCCGCGGGAAGCGCGCAGGCGGCGCCGGGCCATGGAGAAAATTCTACCCGGCCGGTCCGTCGCCGGGCATGCCTATTTGCAAGACATCATTGCACGCGGCGCGCCGGTCAACGGACCCGCATGCCCGGCTTGGCGCCGGGCCAGGGCTGGAGCACGTAGATACCGGGCTCGGCCTTTTCGTCGGCGTGGCCGGCCGCCAGCACCATGCCTTCGGACACGCCGAACTTCATCTTGCGCGGCGCCAGGTTGGCGACCATCACGGTCAGCTTGCCGACCAGGTCTTCCGGCCGGTAGGCCGACTGGATTCCGGAGAATACGTTGCGGTGGCGGCCTTCGCCCACGTCCAGGGTCAGTTGCAGCAGCTTGGTGGAGCCTTCCACGCGGCGGCAGTCGACGATCTGCGCGATGCGCAGGTCGACCTTGGCGAAGTCGTCGATCGTAATGGTGTCCGCGAGTCGTTCCCCGCCCGGCAGCGCGGCGGGGGCGGCCGGCCCGGCGCCGGCCGGCGCTTCGAACAGGCGATCCAGCATCGCGGGCTCGACGCGCTGCATCAAGTGCTTGAACGGCGCCACCCGTTGCGGCAGCGCGCCGGCGTCGCCCCACGCGAAGTCGCGGTCGGCGCCGAACAGTTCGATCGCCACGCGCCGCGCCAGCACGGGCAGCACCGGCGCCAGCATGACGGTCAGCGCCTTGAAGCCGGCCAGGGCGCGCGAACAGATGTCCTGCAGCGCCGCCTTGCGTCCGGCGTCGGCCTCGGCGATGCCCTTGGCCATGATCCACGGCTGGGCGCCGTCGAAGGCCTGGTTGATGCGATCGGCATGGGCCATGATGTCGCGGATCGCGCGGCCGTATTCGCGCGCCTCGAAGGCGGCGCGCACGGCGTCGGCCTGGCGGTCCAGCTCGGCCGAAAGCGCGGCCGCGTCGCCCGAATAGCCCAGCGCGCCGTCGAAATGGCGGGTGATGAAATTGGCCGCGCGGCTGGCGATGTTGACGTACTTGCCGACCAGGTCGCTGTTGACGCGGGCCACGAAGTCGTCGGGATTGAAGTCCACGTCCTCGACCCGCGCGTTGAGCTTGGCCGCGATGTAATACCGCAGCCATTCCGGGTTCATGCCGATTTCCAGGTAGCGCAGCGGCGAGATGCCGGTGCCGCGGCTCTTGGACATCTTCTCGCCGCTGACCGTGATGAAGCCGTGCACATTGAGCGCGTCCGGCGTCTTGCGGCCGGCGAACTTCAGCATGGCGGGCCAGAACAGGGCGTGGAAATAGATGATGTCCTTGCCGATGAAATGGATCTGCTCGGTGCCGCCCGCGGGATCGAGCAGGGCGTCGAAATCCAGCCCCTGCCTGTCGCAATAGGCCTTGAGCGACGCCAGGTAGCCGACCGGGGCGTCCAGCCAGACATAGAAATACTTGCCGGGAGCGTCCGGGATCTCGATGCCGAAGTACGGCGCGTCGCGCGAAATGTCCCAGTCGCCCAGCTTGGCCTGGCCGTCGTCGGCGCCCAGCCATTCGCGGGTCTTGGCCAGCACTTCGGCCTGCAGGCGCCTGTCGCCCCCGGCGTGGGTCCCGGCGGTCCATTCCTGCAGGAATTCCACGCAGCGCGGATCCGACAGGCGGAAGAAGAAATGCTCCGACGACCGGAGCACCGGCGTGGCGCGCGTGAGCGTCGAATACGGCTCGATCAGGTCGGTCGGCGCGTAGACCGCGCCGCAGACTTCGCAGGAGTCGCCGTACTGGTCCTTGCTGTGGCAGCGCGGGCATTCGCCCTTGATGTAGCGGTCGGGCAGGAACATGCCCTTGACCGGATCGTAGAACTGCTCGATGGTGCGCGTCTCGATCAGGCCGGCCTCGCGCAGCGCGCGGTAGATGGACTGCGACAGCGCCACGTTCTCGGGCGAATCCGTCGAGTGCCAGTGGTCGAAGCGGATATGGAAGCCGTCCAGGTACTGCGGGCGCTCGGCGGCGTAGCGCGCCACCAGGTCCTGCGGCGAGATGCCCTCGCTCTCGGCCTTGAGCATGATGGGCGCGCCGTGCGCGTCGTCGGCCCCGACGAAATGGACCGTGTGGCCGGCCATGCGCATCGCCCGGACCCAGATGTCGGCCTGGATGTACTCCATGATGTGGCCGATATGGAACGATCCGTTGGCGTAGGGCAGGGCGGTGGTGACGAACAGGGTGCGGGGCATGGCGGGCGGGGGGTGAAAACGAATCCACCATTTTAGAGGAGTCGGACGGGCCGCCCGTCCGGACGCGGCCGCTTTCCGGCGCCTGCCGGTTGCCGGCGGCGCGGGGGGCGGCTCAGGCCGTCCAGCCCAGCTGGTGCGCCGCCAGCGCCGCCGCGGCCGACGCCGTCAGGGCCCAGATGGGATTGGCCTGCGTGCGCAGGACGAACAGCGCGGTCAGGCCCGCCAGCACCAGGCTGAACGGGCCGGTGGCGGCGGCTTTCGTCATGTCCAGCCCGCTCGCGACGATCAGGCCGACGGCCAGCGGCACCAGGGCGTCCTGCGCGATGCGGAAGCCGCGCGAGCCCGATACCCGCTGCGTCAGCCGGCCGATGGCGAAGGCCAGCAGGCAGGCCGGCAGCAGCATGGCCAGCGTGGCCACGAGCAGCCCGGCCAGTCCCGCCATGTGCCAGCCCACGATGCTGACGATCAGCACATTGGGCCCGGGCGCGGCCTGGGCCACGGCGAACAGGTGGGCGAAGGTGCTGTCGTCCATCCAGCGCAGGACGTCCACCACTTCGTGGCGGATGGCGGGGACCACCGCGTTGGCCCCGCCGATCGCGATCAACGAAATGGCGGAGAAGGAACGCGCCAGTTGCCACAGAATGCCGTCGTCGCTCATCGCCGCCGCTCCTTCCAGGCGGTGGCGACCACCGCCAGCGGTGCCAGCACCAGCACGACTTGGATCAGCGACAGGCCCAGCACGGCGACGGCGATCACCGCCAGCGCGCCGATCAGCCACCCCAGCAGGCCGGGGCGCAGGTTGCAGGCCATCTTCAGGCCGGCGCCGATGACCGTGCCGGCCGCCGCCGCGGCGGCGCCGCCCATGGCGACGTCGACGGCCGGATTGCCGGAATAGCGGTCGTAGAGCAGGGCGAGCATGACCAGGATCGCCAGCGGCGCGGCCATCAGCGCGGCCACGCAGACGACCGCCCCCAGGCGGCCCCGGAAGCGGTCGCCGATCATGACGCCGGCGTTGATGGTATTGGCCCCCGGCAGGATCTTGCCCATGCCCAGCACGGTGGCGTATTCGCGCTCGGTCAGCCAGTTCCGCTGCTCGACGATGATGTGGCGGGCGATGGGGCCGACCCCGCCGAACCCGAAGATGCCGATCTGGAAGAAGCCCCAGAACAGCTCGGGGAGCGGTACGGCGCGGGTGGAGGAGGGTGCGTTCACGGCGGGCCCTGGGCAAAAAACCGCTATGTTAGCGGCAAGCCCGGGACCCTCGAGGGGGCGAGGTCAGCGGATTTCGCGGACCTCGACGTCGATGACTTCGCCGTGCCGGAAGGGCTGCTGACGCTGGGGGCGGGCGGCCTGGCGCTGGTTCCAGTAGGCGCGCGCGCCGAACGGCTTGCCGCGCAACCGGGCGACCACGTACAGGATGCCCACGGCGATCGCGGTCGACAGCATGAAGACCAGCGCCATGCCCATGCCCACGATGGCGAGGACGGCGAAGATGACGGCGCGTACGAGACGGCTGAGGAAATCGGTCATGTAAGGACTGATGCAAATCGCATCAAAAGGTTCCCGGGCGGAGGCGGAGGTGCGGCCCGAAGTGCCGGTATCCGCTATTCTTGGGGCAAATCGGCGGAATCCAAGCAGCCGATGCTTCCGACACGGGATAATGGTGACATGAGTTTGACGATACAACAAATCCGGGCCGCGCTCAGCCAGGTAACCGACCCGGAGACCGGCGCCGACCTGTCGGCCGCGGTCAAGGACAAGGACATCCGGATCGACGGCCAGGCCGTCGCGCTGACGGCCGAGCTGGGCTATCCGGCCGGCGACCGGCTGCCCGCCTTGCGCGAGGGCGCCGAAGCCGCGCTGCGCGCCGCGGGCGCCGCGCGCGCCGAAGTCGACCTGCGCTGGAAGGTGACCGCGCATGCCGTGCCGCGCGGCGTGGCCCTGCTGCCGGAAATCCGCAACATCATCGCCGTGGCCTCCGGCAAGGGCGGGGTGGGCAAGAGCACCACCGCGGTCAACCTGGCGCTGGCGCTGGCCGCCGAAGGCGCGCGCGTCGGGGTGCTGGACGCCGATATCTACGGCCCCAGCGTGCCCACCATGCTGGGGATCACGGGCCATCCGCAAAGCGAGGACGGCAAGACCATGGAACCCATGTCGGGACATGGCTTGCAGGCCAATTCCATCGGCTTCCTGATCGACCCCGATACGCCGGCCATCTGGCGCGGTCCCATGGTGACCCAGGCGCTGGACCAGTTGCTGCGCCAGACCCACTGGCGCGACCTGGACTATCTCATCGTCGACATGCCGCCGGGCACGGGGGATATCGCGTTGACCCTGGCGCAGAAGGTGCCCGTCACGGCGGCGGTGATCGTGACCACGCCGCAGGACATCGCCCTGCTCGACGCCCGCAAGGGGCTGCGCATGTTCGAGAAGGTCAACGTGCCGGTGCTGGGCGTGGTCGAGAACATGGCGATGCACGTGTGCAGCCAGTGCGGCCACGTGGAGCATATTTTCGGATCCGGAGGCGGCAGGCGCATGGCCGAGGAAACCGGCGTGGCATGGCTGGGCAGTTTGCCGCTGGCGATGTCGATCCGCGAACAGGCCGACTCCGGCCATCCCACGGTGGTGGCCGAACCGGGCAGCGAGGCGGCCGGCCTCTACCGGCAGATGGCCCGCCGCGTCGCGGCGGGCGTGGCCGCCTTGCCGCGCGACATGACCGCCAGGATTCCGTCCGTCGTCGTGCAGCGGTCCTGACGCATGCGCGGTGTCGCAGCCCTGCTTTGGCTTGGACTGCTGACCGTGGCGGGCGCCGCGCGCGCCGCGCTTCCCGAAGTCACCATCGATCCCGGCGGCACGCCGCCGGCCGCCTTGCAGGCGATCACCGATTCGGTGCAGGCCATCGTGCGCCTGGCCGAAGACCAGGACGGCGGCGAGGCCAACCGGCTGCGGCGCCGGGCGCGCGACGCGACGCTGTCGGCCCTGGCCACGCAGGGGTATTTTTCGCCGCAGGTGACGCTGGACGCCGGGCGGGACGTCGGCGGCGAGACCTGGGATATCGCCATCGTGCCGGGGCCGCAGGCCAAGGTGCACGCGGTCGAGCTGGAATTCCGCGGCCGCCTGGCCGCGCCGGCCTATGCCGAGCGGGTGGCGGGCCTGCGCAAGGAGTGGACGCTGCCCGCGGGGCGTCCCTTCGTCAACGACGAATGGAACAAGGCCAAGTCGGCGCTGCTCGAAGCGGTGGGCGCGCGCGATTTCTACCTGGCGCACATCGTGCAGTCGCAGGCCCTGGTCGATGCCGAGGCGGCGCAGGTGGATCTCCGCGTGGTGGTGGACAGCGGACCGCTGGTGCGCATGGGGCCATTGCGGCTGGAGGGGCTCGACCGCGTGCCGACCGAACTCGTCCACCGCTACGTGCGCTATACGCCCGGCGCGCCCTACGAGCGGGCCAAGCTGGAAGAATGGCAGCAGGACCTGCAGCGCACGGCGTTCTTTCGCGGCGCGTTCGTGACCATGGTGCGCGAGCCGCGGACCGCCGGCCAGCCGCAGGACGACGAGATCGAGCTGCCGGTCCAGGTGCGCGTATCGGAGTCCCCGCCCAAGCGCCTGTCGGTGGGCGTGGGCGTGGACGACACCGCCGGGCCGCGCTTCGAGACCATCTACCGGCAGAACGTGGTGTTCGGCAAGGCGGTCTCCATGGAGACCGGCCTGGGGGTGGATCGCCTGCGCCAGCGCGCCTACGTGGACTTCTACTTGCCGCCCGACGAGAAAGGCCAGAAAGACAGCTTCGGCCTGCTGGCCGATCATTCCGACATCGAAGGCCTGGACGTCCGGCGCCTGGCGGTCGGCGCGACGCGGCTGCGCACGCGCCGGGGCGCGGGCGACAGCCGCGTCGAATACGAGACCCGCTTCGGCGTGCTGGCCGCGCAGGATCACGTGAAGATCGACGGCGGCGACAGCTACGACCTGCCCACGGTCAGCACCACCGCCGAATGGCTGCGGCGCGATGTGGACGACAAGTACAACCCGCGCGAAGGCCACCTGATCGCGCTCGGCGCCGGCGTGGGCGTGACGCTGGACAAGGGCCAGCCGTTCAGCCGCGCGACCGCGCGCGGGCAGCAGTGGTGGCCGGTCGGCGAGCGGGACGTCCTGACGGTGCGCGGCGAACTGGGCAAGCTGTGGTCCGACAGCAAGACCCAGGTGCCGGACGATTTCGGGTTCCGCACCGGGGGCGCGCGCACGATCCGCGGCTACCGCTACCTGAGCATCGGCCGCGAACTCGACGATGCCGTCGTGGGCGCCGCGACCCTGGCCGTCGCCAGCATCGAGTACATGCACTACTTCGATGAGCGCTGGGGCATGGGCGTGTTCGTCGATGCCGGCGACGCCGCCGAGTCCTTCGGCGACATGAAGCCCTCGGTGGGCTATGGCGTCGGCGCGCGCATGCGCACGCCCGCCGGCCCGCTGTTCCTGGACCTGGCCTACGGGCAGCGCACGCGCGACCTGCGCCTGCATTTTTCGCTGGGGATCGCGTTTTGAGGGTCCTGCGCAAATTGCTGCGATTGCTGCTGGTCTGGTGGTTGCCGGGGATCGCCATGCTGGCGGTCGCCTGCGCGGTGTTCGCGTTCTGGCTGGTGGGCAGCCATTCCGGCACCCGGCTGCTGCTGCGCACGGCGGCCGAGCAACTGGGCGGCAAGGCCGCGGGCATACACGGTTCGCTATGGCACGGCGTGCGCGTGCGCGAGCTGGCGCTGGCGCCGTCCGGCGTCGCGATCGAGGCGCATGACCTGGCGCTGACCGTCGACTGGCGGGCGCTGTCGAATCGCGTGCTGCGCGTGCGCGAGCTGTCCGCGCAAAACCTGCGGGTGGACCTGGCCGGGACCGCGCCGGCGGAAGACACCGGCGAACCCTTCGCCGCACCGGTGCTGCCGCTGCGGATCGCGGTGGATCGATTGGCCTTCGGGCGCCTGGACGTGGCGCTGGGGGGACAGGCCTTGCCTGTCGTGCTGAGCGACCTGGAGAGCAGCCTGGCGGTGGGCGAGGGCGCGCAATGGCGCATCGGGAACCTGGTGGCGGAACATACGCTGGCGCATGCGCAATTGTATGGAGAGCTGGGGCTCGACCGGCTCGCCGCGCCGTGGCCGCTGCATGCGGATCTTTCGGCCGCGTTGCAGGGCAAGGGTGAGGATTCGCCGCTGTGCGCGGGACTCGCGCTGGTGCCCGGGCAGGACAAGGCCGGCCAGGGAAAGACCGGGCAAGGCAAGGCGGGGCAAGGCAAGGCGACGCAGGCCGGGACGGGACGGGGCAACGCGCGGGACGGGGCGCGAGGCAGGGCGGCAGACGATCCGGCGGACCCGGCGCAGCGCCTCGTCCCGCCGCAGGAATGCGCGCTGGTGCTGAATGCCAGGGCACAGGGCTCGCTCGACGAGCTCTCCGTCGCGCTGGACGGCCAGGGACGCGGCGCGGGCGTGCGATTGCATGCGGCGCTGGCACCGTCCGCCGCCTTCCCGGTACGGCAGGCCGATGCCGACTTGCGCCTGGCGGACGGCTCGGGCCTGCGCGCGCGGCTGGATTGGACCCATGCCGATGAAACCGCGGCCGGCGGCCGGGTGCGCGGTTCGTTATCCGCCGAGCGCCTGGACCTTGGCCGCTTGCTGGCGGGCGCGATTCCGCCCGCCGTGCTGACGGCGGCCGTGGCGTTCGACGGCAAGCTGCCGGACAGCGGGCAGGGGATGGGCATGCCGCGCGAGGCCGCCCTGTCGTTGAAGGTGGACGAGCGTAGCCGCTGGAACGGCCAGCCGCTCGCCGGAACGCTGAGCGCGCGTATCGACTCCGCCGGCGCCGGCCCTGACGGCCGGTCCGCGCCTACATCGGCATCGGCATCCACATCGGCACCGGCATCCAAATCGACATCGACACCAGGATCGACATCGACGCCGACGCCGCCACCGACGCCGAATGCGGCATCGCCAGCCGCACCCACGACTGCGCCGGCGTCGTCCGGCGCCGCCGCCGCTCCCGGGTCGGCATCCGGCGCCGCCGCCATCCCCGACTGGACGCAATTGCGGATCGCCCGGTTCGACACAGACCTGCGCCTGGGCAACAACCGCATCCGCACGCAAGGCGGCTGGGGCACGCCCGGTTCCTCGCTGTCGCTGGATGTGGTCGCCCCGCGGCTGGCCGCATTCTGGCCCGGCATCGCCGGCGGCGTCTCCCTCAAGGGCAAGGCCGGCGGCACCGTCGCGGCCCACCGTGCCGAATGGGACGCGACCTACACGCCGGCCGGTTCGCGGGCCGGGGAAATCGGGAAGGCCCCGCTGCGGATGCGCGCGGCGGTCTCCGGCGGCTGGGGCCCGGGCGGGCAGGGGGCGTTCCAGGCCGGCATGGCCGGCTGGCGCGGGCGGGTCGAGCGGCTGGATGCCGATCACGCCGGCCTGCGCGGTTCCCTGGTCCGTCCGTTGACCGCCGCCTTCGTCCCCGGCGCGGCTGCTCCGTTGTGGCAATGGCAGGCCGGCGCGACGACGCTGGATCTTTCCTTGCCGGGCACGCAGGCCACCCGCATCGAGCATGCGGGCTCGCGCGGCGGCCCGGGCCGCTGGGAAAGCCGGGGCCGCGTCGACGGCCTCGTCGTGACGCCCGCGCTGGTGCGCGAGTTGCGCCAGGCCTTCGATCCGGAGGCCCGCGCGCGGCGGGGAGAGCGTCCGGCGCGGGTCAACCCCGGCGTGCCGGCGCGCGACCGCCGCATTGCGCTGAATGCCGACTGGGATCTCAAGTTCGCCGGCGCCCTGTCGGGCCGCGCCCGCGTCGAGCGGCGCGACGGGGACCTGCTCATTCCCGGCGATCCGCCCATCCCGCTGGGGTTGCGCACGCTGGCGCTGGACGTGCGCGCCACGCCGGTTTCGGCGAGCGCCAGCCGCCTGGACGCCAGCCTCGGCCTGACGACCGGCAAGATGGGCGTGCTCAAGGGCACGGGCTCGGCGGTGCTGTCCACCGCGGGCGGCGGCCTGGCCCTGGATCGCCGCCGGGCCATGGACCTGCGGCTGAACGCGAACATCGAGGACCTGGCGTGGCTCGGCCTGTTCGTGGGCGACACCATGGAAATCGGCGGGCGCCTGCAGGCCGACCTGCGGGCCTCCGGCGTGCTGGGCGGCGACTGGCACGCCAGCGGCACGGTCCGCGGCGACAAGCTGCGCTTCGTACGCATCGACGACGGCGTCCGGCTGGTCGACGGCACGCTGTCGGCGCGCCTGGAGGACGAGCGCTTCGTCCTGGAATCCCTGCGCTTTCCCGCCTCGCTGCGCGTGATCCCGACCGAGTGGCGCACCCGCGAATGGATCACCCAGGATCCCGACGCCAAGGACGGCGACATCCAGGCCAGCGGGGAATGGAACCTGCTGCGCCAGGCCGGCTCGGCGCACGTCGCGCTGCGGCGCTTCCCGGTCCTGCAGCGCTCCGACCGCTACGCCATGGTGTCGGGCGCCGTCGACGTGCGCGCCGAAATGCCGCGCATCGATATCACCGGCGATCTCAAGGCCGATGCCGGCTGGGCCAGCCTGGAGATCCTGTCGGGGGTGCCGACGCTGGACGACGATGTGATCGTGGTCCACCGCGACCAGCCGCTGCCGACGCCGTCCGCCGTGCGGATGTCGATGGTCATGAAGGTCGATCTCGGACCGCGCTTCTACCTGACCGGCATGGGCCTGGATTCCGGCCTGGTGGGGGCGATGGAAATCCGGCTGGCCGACGGCCGCCTGACCGGCGTCGGCGCGTTGCGCACGCGCGGCGGGCGCTTCGAGGCCTACGGGCAGAAGCTGCACCTGCGGCGCGGCACCATCACCTTCCAGGACAGCCTGGACAATCCGCTGCTCGACATCGAAGCCCTGCGCCTGGGCGAACAGGTGGAGGCCGGCGTGCGCATCGGCGGCAGCGCCCGGCGGCCGCGCATCGACCTGGTGTCCTATCCGGACGTCGACGACGTCGAGAAGCTGTCCTGGCTGGTGCTGGGGCGCGGGCCCGACGAAAGCGGCAACGACGCCGCGCTGCTGCTCTCCATCGGCACGGCCTTGCTGGGCGACGGCGAGCCGTTCTACCGGCAGTTCGGCGTGGACGACGTCGCCATCCGCTCCGGCGCAATGGGCAGCTCGGGCAGCCTGCTGCCCGACACCACCGTGGCCGACAGCGTGTTCCGCGCCAGCAATGCCGATCTCGAAACCCAGTTCATCGTCGCCAGCAAGCGCATCGCCGAGGGCGTCACGTTCAGCGTCGAGCAGGGATTGTCGGGTTCCGAGACGGTGGCCCGCCTGAGTTACCAGCTCTCGCGCCGGCTGTCGGCGGACCTCAAGGGCGGCGGCGTCAACGGCATCGAACTGGTCTATCGGATGCTGATCGGAGATTGATCGCACGGCGCGTCCCGAGCGGGCCTATCATAGGGATATTCCTCCGGCCTAACGGGACACCGCATGCAAGACGCGTCGCCGGACCCGGTCGACCCCGGGCGCACGGCTTTCTTCTTCGACCTCGACGGCACGCTCGCGCCGCTGGCCCCGACGCCCGCCCAGGCCCGCGTGCCGGACGCGACGCGGCAAGCCCTGGCCGCCCTGACCCGGGCCAGCGGCGGCGCGGTGGCGATCGTCTCGGGCCGCGCGATCGCCGAAGTGGACCGGCTGCTGTCGCCCTTGCGCCTGCCCGCGGCCGGCCAGCACGGCGCCGAATTGCGCGGCGCGGACGGCGAACTGCGCCGGCTGCCGGTCGACGCGCGGCGGCTCGATGCCATGGCCGCGGCGCTGCGGGATCTGCTGGCGCTCGATCCCGGCCTGCAGATGGAGCGGAAGGGAATGGCGCTGGCCCTGCATTACCGCAATGCGCCGGAGCTGGGCGGGCAGGTCCATCGGGCCATGCGGCATGCGCTGGGCGACGCCGACGGTTTCGTGCTGCAGCCGGGCAAGATGGTCTACGAAATCCGGCCGCGCGACGCGACCAAGCGCGCGGCGATCCGGGCGCTGATGGAGCAGGACGCCTTCCGCGGCCGCGCGCCGCTGTTCGCCGGCGACGACCTGACCGACGAAACGGGCTTCGAGTTCGTCGAGTCGCAAGGCGGCGTGTCGATCAAGATCGGCGCCGGGCCGAGCCGGGCGCGCCGGCGCCTGGCGTCTCCGCGGGCCCTGGCCGAATGGCTGCTGGGCCTGCCCGCAATGGCCGAGGCGCGCGCCCCGGTTTCGAGGAGCCTGCCGTGAGCCGTCTGATCGTCGTCTCGAACCGGGTGGCGCCGATCACCGAAGGCAAGCCGGCCGCCGGCGGCCTGGCCGTGGGCGTCTACGAGGCGCTCCAGCAGCAGGGCGGCGTATGGTTCGGCTGGAGCGGCGAGACCGTGAGCGAGGCGCCCGCCGCGCCCCGGATCGAGCGCCGCGGCAACGTCGAGTACGCCACGCTGGGACTGACGCGGCGCGACTACGACCAGTACTACCGCGGTTTCTCCAATGCCACGCTGTGGCCCGCGTTCCACTACCGTCCCGACCTGAGCCGCTACGACCGCAAGGAATACGCCGGCTACCTGCGGGTGAACGCCTGGCTGGCCGAACGCCTGGCCGCCATGGTCCGGCCCGACGACCTGATCTGGGTGCACGACTACCATTTGCTGCCCTTCGCGCGGGCCTGCCGCGACCGGGGGTTGCGGAACCGCATCGGCTTCTTCCTGCACATTCCCTTTCCGGCGCCGCAGATCCTGATGACCGTGCCGCCGCATGCCGAACTGGTCGAGGCCATGTGCGCCTACGACCTGGTGGGATTCCAGACCGAGACCGATCGCCGGGCCTTCGCCGACTACCTGGTGCGCCATGCCGGCGGCCACGACGCGGCCGCCGGCCAGGTCCTGGCCCACGGCCGCACGGTGCGCACCGGCAGCTATCCCATCGGCGTGTATCCCGACGAAATCCAGGAGCAGGCGCGGGCGCGCGCCAACCGGCGCCAGGTGCTCAACCTGAAGCAGGGGCTGCGCGATCGCAAGCTCATCATGAGCGTGGACCGCCTGGACTATTCCAAGGGCCTGGTCGAGCGGTTCCGCGCCTTCGAATACCTGCTGGAGACCCAGCCGCAGCACCTGGGCCGCGTGACGTTCGTGCAGGTGGCGCCGCCGTCGCGTTCGGACGTGCTCACCTACCAGCAGATCCGGGCCAGCCTGGAGGCGCAGGCCGGCCACATCAACGGCCGCTATTCGGACCTGGACTGGACGCCCCTGCGCTACATGAACAAGCGCTACGACCGCAGCGTGCTGATGTCGCTGTTCCGCGCTTCGCAGGTCGGCTACGTGACGCCGCTGCGCGACGGCATGAACCTGGTGGCCAAGGAATACGTGGCGGCGCAGCCGGCGGACGATCCCGGCGTGCTGGTGCTGTCGTGCTTCGCGGGCGCCGCGCAGGACCTGGTCGGCGCGCTGATCGTGAACCCCTACGACCAGCGCGGCATGGCCGAGGCCCTGGATCGCGCGCTGACCATGGATCGCCAGGAACGGCAGGACCGGCATCGCGACATGATGGACAGCCTGCGCCGCAATGACCTGTCGCGCTGGCGCGACCGTTTCCTGGCGGACCTGCTGGCGGGCCGCCCGGCCGATGCAATAAACTTGCGGGTTTGACACCCAGGCCCTTTCGACCATGAGCATCAAGAGCGACCGCTGGATCCGCCGCGCCGCCCAGGCGGGCATGATCGAACCCTTCGAGCCGGGGCAGGTGCGTGCCTCGGGCGGGGGGCGCATCGTCAGCTACGGCACCAGCAGCTACGGCTACGATGTGCGCTGCGCCGACGAATTCAAGATCTTCACCAATATCAATTCCACCATCGTCGACCCCAAGGCCTTCGACGAGAAATCCTTCGTGGACTTCAAGGGCGACGTCTGCATCATTCCGCCCAACTCGTTCGCGCTGGCCCGTACCGTGGAATATTTCCGCATCCCGCGCAGCGTGCTGACCATCTGCCTGGGCAAGAGCACCTATGCCCGCTGCGGCATCATCGTCAACGTCACGCCGCTGGAGCCGGAATGGGAAGGCCACGTGACGCTGGAATTCTCCAACACCACGCCGCTGCCCGCCAAGATCTACGCCGGCGAAGGCTGCGCGCAGATGCTGTTCCTGGAAAGCGACGAAGTCTGCGAAACCTCGTACCGCGACCGCGGCGGCAAGTACCAGGGGCAGCGCGGCGTGACGCTGCCCCGCACCTGACCACCTACCGTTTCCCGTGCCGCGCGCCGGCCTGCGGGGCCCGCCGCGCCCTATCCCTCTGGAGCGACATTCCATGTCCGAGATTGCTTCCCTGCCGACCTGGCGCTCGATGCTGTTCGTGCCGGCCACCAGCGACCGCTTCGTCGAGAGCGCCATGCGCCAGCCGGCCGACGCGCTGCAGATCGACCTGGAAGACAGCGTGGCGCCCGACGACAAGGACCTGGCCCGCGAGCGGCTGCCCGCGATCGCCGACCGTTTCCGGCAGGCGGGCTACGACGTGGTGGTGCGCCTGAACCGTCCGTGGCGCCAGCTGGTGCGCGATATCGAAGCCTGCGTGCGCGAATCCGTGGCCGCCGTGACCCTGACCAAGGTGCCCGACGGCTCGCATGTGCGCGCCGTGGCCGAGATCCTGTCCGAATGCGAGGCCGAGGCCGGCCTGCCGGCGGGCCACACCCGCATCGTCGCCATGGTCGAGGACGCCGAGGGGCTGGCCAATATGGACGCCATCGCCGGCGCCCATCCCCGGGTGTGCGGCATGACCGTCGGCGCCGAGGACCTGGCCGTTTCCATGCGCATGGCGGTCGACGAGGACAGTCTCTACGTGCCCAATGTCATGGCGGTGGCGGCCTGCCGCCGGGCCGGCATCGTGCCCGTCGGCTTCGTGGGTTCGGTGGCGGACTTCGCCGACGCCGAGGCCTTCCGCGGCCGCATCCGCCGGGCCCGGCGCCTGGGCTTCGAGACGGCGTTCTGCATCCATCCGCGCCAGGTCGCCATCGTCAACGAGGAATTCGCGCCGCAGCCCGACGAGGTCGAGCACGCCCGGGAACTGCTCCAGGAGTTCGAGGCCCAGAAGCGGGCGGGCCGGGTGGCCTGCACCTTCAAGGGGCGCATGGTCGACCTGCCGGTCGTCCAGCAGGCACGGCAATTGCTGGAACGGCACCAGGCCCTGGTCGCCCGCGCTTCGCGCGGCGCCTGAATCGCGCCGGACACGGCCGGGAGGAACCGCCGCCGGCGCGGCGCCGGATTCCCGGACGCCGCCGGCCGTCCGCGTAGCCGGCGAACGGCCACATCCGGGCGCCGCGCGAGGCCGGCCTACAATCCGCCTTTGGCCCGGCCGCCGGCCATCGTCATGCGGCGGACCCCGCGCGGAGGTACACTCGCCCCCGTTTCGCCATCCCCCGAGGAGCGCCCGCATGAAATTCCGCTTCCCCATTTTCATCATCGACGAGGATTACCGCTCCGAGAATGCCTCGGGCCTGGGGATCCGCGCGCTCGCCGCGGCGATCGAGGCCGAGGGCGTCGAGGTGATCGGGGTGACCAGCTACGGCGATCTCAGTTCCTTCGCCCAGCAGCAGAGCCGGGCCAGCGCCTTCATCCTGTCGATCGACGACGAGGAATTCGACGTCGACTCGCCCGAGGATGTCGCCAGCGCCATCAAGAACCTGCGGGCCTTCATCGGCGAGCTGCGCTTTCGCAACGCCGATATTCCCATCTACCTGTACGGCGAGACGCGCACTTCCGAGCACATTCCCAACGACATCCTGCGCGAGCTGCACGGCTTCATCCACATGTTCGAGGACACGCCCGAGTTTGTGGCCCGGCACATCATCCGCGAAGCCCGCAGCTATGTCGACGGCCTGGCGCCGCCGTTCTTCCGCGAACTGGTCGACTACGCGCAGGACGGCTCCTATTCCTGGCACTGTCCGGGGCACTCGGGCGGCGTGGCCTTCCTCAAGAGCCCGGTGGGCCAGATGTTCCACCAGTTCTTCGGCGAGAACATGCTGCGCGCCGACGTCTGCAACGCGGTGGACGAGCTCGGCCAGCTACTGGACCACACGGGCCCGGTGGCCGAGTCCGAGCTGAACGCGGCACGGATCTTCCATGCCGACCACTGTTTCTTCGTGACCAACGGCACGTCGACCTCCAACAAGGTGGTCTGGCATGCCAACGTCGCCGCGGGCGACGTGGTGGTGGTCGACCGCAACTGCCACAAGTCTATCCTGCACGCCATCACCATGACGGGGGCGATCCCGGTGTTCCTGCGCCCCACGCGCAACCACCTGGGCATCATCGGCCCGATTCCGCTCGAAGAATTCGAGCCGGAAAACATCATGAAGAAAATCGAGGCCAACCCGTTCGCGCGCGAAGCGTTGAACAGGAAGCCGCGCATCCTGACGCTCACCCAGAGCACCTACGACGGCGTGATCTACAACGTCGAGATGATCAAGGAGAAACTGGGAAGCTTCGTCGATACGCTGCATTTCGACGAGGCCTGGCTGCCGCACGCGGCGTTCCACGAGTTCTACCGCGACATGCACGCGATCGGCCAGGACCGCCCGCGCAGCCAGGACGCGATCGTGTTCGCCACCCACTCCACGCACAAGCTGCTGGCCGGCATTTCGCAGGCCTCGCAGATCATCGTGCAGGAGTCGGAGACCCGCACGCTGGATCGCAACATATTCAACGAAGCCTACCTGATGCACACTTCCACCTCGCCGCAGTACGCCATCATCGCCTCGTGCGACGTGGCCGCGGCCATGATGGAGCCGCCCGGGGGCACCGCGCTGGTGGAGGAAAGCATCCGCGAGGCCCTGGATTTCCGCCGCGCCATGCGCAAGGTCGAATCCGAATTCGGCAAGAACGACTGGTGGTTCAAGGTCTGGGGCCCGAACCGCCTGGTGTCCGACGGCATCGGCAACCGCGACGACTGGCTGCTGGAATCGGGCGACCACTGGCACGGCTTCGGCGACCTGGCGCCCGACTTCAACATGCTCGACCCGATCAAGGCCACGGTCATCACCCCGGGCCTGGACATGTCGGGCAGCTTCGGCGACACCGGGATCCCGGCGGCGCTGGTCACCAAATACCTGGCCGAGCATGGGGTGGTGGTCGAGAAGACCGGCCTCTATTCCTTCTTCATCCTGTTCACCATCGGCATCACCAAGGGCCGCTGGAACACGCTGCTCACGGCGCTGCAGCAGTTCAAGGACGACTACGACCGCAACCAGCCGCTGTGGCGGATCCTGCCGGAGTTCTGTCGCGCGCACCGGCGCTACGAGCGCATGGGCCTGCGCGACCTGTGCCAGGCCATCCACGAGGCGTACCGCGAGCGGGACGTGGCGCGCCTGACCACCGAGATGTACCTGAGCGACATGATGCCGGCGCTCAAGCCGTCGGACGCCTTCGCCCGCATGGCGCACCGCGAGGTCGAGCGCGTCGACATCGACCAGCTCGAAGGCCGGGTGACCGGCGTGCTGCTCACGCCGTATCCGCCCGGCATCCCGCTGCTGATCCCGGGCGAGCGCTTCAACCGCACCATCGTGCAGTATCTGCAGTTCGCGCGCGAGTTCAACGCTCGCTTCCCCGGCTTCGAGACCTATATCCACGGACTGGCCGAGGAAAAGAGCGAGTCGGGCGAGACGCGCTACTACGTCGACTGCCTGATCGAGGACTGACCTGTTCGACGTCGCCATCATCGGAGCAGGCGCGGCCGGCATGATGTGCGCGGCCGTGGCCGGCCAGCGCGGCCTCAGGGTGGTGCTGGTCGAACACGCTTCGAAGCTGGCGGAGAAGATCCGCATCTCGGGCGGCGGGCGCTGCAACTTCACCAACCGCGACGCGGGACCGGCCAATTTCCTGTCCGAGAATCCCGACTTCTGCCGTTCGGCGCTGGCCGGCTACACCCCGCGGGATTTCCTGGATTTGCTGCGGCGCCACGGGATTTCCTGGCACGAGAAGCATCGCGGGCAGTTGTTCTGCGACGAATCGAGCGAAGACATCATCGAGATGCTGCGCCGCGAATGCGCGGCGGCCGGCGTGGCCTGGCGCATGCCGTGCCAGGTCCGGGCCGTGGGGCGCGGCGAGGGCGGCTTCGAGCTGGCGACTTCGCAGGGTCCGCTCCATGCGCGCAAGCTGGTGGTGGCCTGCGGCGGCATGGCCATCCCGCAATTGGGCGCCACCGACTTCGGATTGAAGATCGCCCGCCAGTTCGGCATCAAGGTGGTCGAGCCGCGGCCGGCGCTGGTGCCGCTGGTGTTCGACGCCGCGCACTGGAAGCCGTTCGCCGCCCTGGCGGGCGTATCGCTGGAAGCCTCGGTGGCGGCGGGCGAAGGCCGGCGCCGGGTCCGGTTCCTGGAGGACCTGCTGTTCACGCACCGGGGCCTGTCGGGGCCGGCCATCCTGCAGATTTCCAGTTTCTGGGAGCCGGGCGCGTCCATCGCCATCGACCTGGCGCCGGGGCAGGACCTGCAGGCGGAATTGCTGGCGGCCAAGCCGGGCAGCCGCCAGCAACTGGCCACCGCGCTGGCCGCGCTGTGGCCCAAGCGCCTGGCGGAAACCTGGCTGCACGAGGCCGGTGACCGCATGCATCCCGGCCTGGCCGCCATGCGCCTGGCCGACGCGCCCGACCGCGCCTTGCGCGCGCTCGCCCAGGCGATCCACGGCTGGCGGCTGGCGCCGACCGGCACCGCCGGATACCGCAAGGCCGAAGTGATGCGCGGCGGCGTCGACACCCGCGCCCTGGACCAGAAGACCCTGCAGGCGCGTGCGGTGGCGGGCCTGCATTTCATCGGCGAAGTGGTCGACGTCACGGGCTGGCTGGGCGGTTACAACTTCCAGTGGGCCTGGGCCTCGGCCGTGGCCTGCGGGAAGGCCGTCTAGCCTCGGCGCGCGCCTGCCATGCTATTGTGATATTAAATAGAAATTAATATCATTGGCATTTGAATTAGCATCCAGAGGCCACCATGATCCATGCCGCTCCCGGGCCGGGCGCCGACCCCGCCCCGGCCGCCGACGGCCTGCCGGGCTGGCGGCAGGCCACGCTGCGCGGCAACCGCGCCTTCGGGCAGGGGCGCCTGGCCGAGGCGGCGACGCACTACCGCGCCGCCCTGGCGCTGGCCGAGGCGCTGCAGGACGACCCCGGCGATCCGGATTCCCAACTGGCCGCGCTCGTGGTGTCCCACCACAACCTGGCCGAGCTGTACCAGCGTGGGTCCCCGCCCGGCGAGGACCTGGCCGCCGGCCACCTGTGCCGGGCGCATGAACGGCTGCACGCCATGCTGGACGACCCGCGCGAGACGCCCGGGCGGCGGCTGGCGGCATGGCGCCACGGCCGCGTGACCTACGTGCAATTGCAGGATTTCCTGCAACGCCATCCCGGGCATGCGCGCGCGCGCCGCGCCGCGGCGCTGCTCTGGAAGCATCCCGACGAGACGCTGCCGCACTGATCCCATCGCCGCCGGCCGGCGGCGGTCAACGACCCTCCCTCCGGGAGAAGAACAGGAGTCCGCATGGCCTATACGCTACCCCCCTTGCCTTATGCCTACGATGCGCTCGAACCGCACATCGACGCGCTGACGATGGAGATCCACTACACCAAGCACCACCAGACCTACGTGAACAACCTCAACGCCGCGCTCGAAGGCGCCGGCTTGTCCACCGACGAGCCGCTGGAAACGCTGCTGGCCCGGCTGGACGCGCTGCCCGAGGGCGTGCGCGCCGCCGTGCGCAACAACGGCGGCGGCCACGCCAACCACAGCCTGTTCTGGACCGTCATGTCGCCGCAGGGCGGCGGCAAGCCGCAGGGCAGGGTGGCGGCGGCCATCGATGCCGAGCTCGGCGGGTTCGACGCTTTCCGCGAGGCCTTCACCAAGGCGGCGCTGAGCCGCTTCGGCAGCGGCTGGGCCTGGCTGTGCGCGACGCCCGCCGGCAAGCTGGTCGTCGACAGCAGCGCCAACCAGGACAGCCCGCTGATGGCCGGCAACGTGCCCGTGCTAGGCCTGGACGTGTGGGAGCACGCCTATTACCTGAAGTACCAGAACCGCCGCCCGGAATACATCGGCGCCTTCTACAACGTGATCGACTGGGCGGAAGTCGAGCGTCGCTACGAGGCGGCGAGGCCATGAGCGCGCCCGCCCGGGCGGCCGAAGGGTTCGCAATCCTTTCTGGAGAAGATCGCGCGCAGCGGCGGAAGGGCGGTCCCGCCCGCGCGGCCTGCCCGGCCGGGAAGGCGTGCCGATGAATACCGCCGACCGCCTGCGCCTGCCGGCCGCAGGGGCGGGCGCCTGGGTCCTGGCGGGCGCGCTGGGCTGCCTGGGCGCCTGGGCCTTGTGGTTGTATCTCTCCGCGCACCTGCCCCGTGCCGCCGACGCCTTCGCCGGCGGCATGGTGGCCGCGGCCGCCACGGCCCTGGGCACCGTGCCGGTGATCTTCTCGCAGACCCTCCCGGAGAAGGTCCAGGACACCATGTTCGGCTTCGGCGCCGGCGTCATGCTGGCGGCCAGCGCCTTTTCGCTCGTGGTGCCCGGCATCGCCGCGGCCCAGGAGGCCGGGCACGGCCCGTGGGCCGCGGGGTCGGTGGTGGGCGCGGCCATCCTGCTGGGGGGCGCGACGCTGCTGCTGCTGGACCGCTTCCTGCCGCACGAGCATTTCATCAAGGGCCGCGAAGGCGCCGAGGCGCATCGCTTGCGGCGCACCTGGCTGTTCGTGTTCGCGATCGCCCTGCACAACCTGCCGGAAGGGCTGGCGATCGGCGTCGGCTACGTGGGCACCGATCCGATGCGCGGCAGCGCGCTGGCCGCCGGCATCGCCATCCAGGACGTGCCCGAGGGCCTGGTGGTGGCGCTGGCCCTGCTGGCCACCGGCTACCGCCGCGCCTTTTCGGTCGGGCTGGGCATGCTGTCCGGCCTGGTCGAGCCGGCGGGGGCGCTGCTGGGGGCGCTGGCGGTCGGCTGGTCGGGCGAGCTGCTGCCGTGGGGCCTGGGATTCGCCGCGGGCGCCATGCTGTTCGTGATCAGCCACGAGATCATCCCCGAGTCCCACCGCAAGGGCCACGAAGTCTACGCCACGTGCGGGCTGATGGCCGGCTTCGTGCTGATGATGCTGCTGGATACGACGCTGGGATAGCCTGCCGGCCGCCGCCGGCCGGTTTCCGCGGGACGCGGCGGTTCGCGGCCCGCGTGTCCCGCGTGCCGCAAGAGCGCGGATCCGTTTTGCGGCGGCAGCCTTTCGCGGTATGCTGTGCGCGCTGTCAACGCTCGCTGCGGGAGAGCGCGGAGAACCCACGGTTCGGCCGCCGCCGAAGGCGCAATTCGCCCGGAATCGCTCAGGCATCCCATACCGCAGCCGGCATTGCCGCGGCCCATGGCCGCTACAGGACAGCACTCTGGAGAGACCTGGCCGCCTGGCGGCCCAGGCGCCGAAGGTGCAAACCCGCCGCTCGCCGCGCGGGGCAACTCTCAGGCAAAAGGACAGAGGGGCGGAATGCTTGCCGGCGGGCCCATGCCCGGCCGGTGTTCCGTCACCCGGCTTTCGATCTGGAGCGCTTCGATGTCCGCATCCCTCAAACGCACGCCGCTCGCCGACGCCCATCTCGCCGCCGGCGCCCGCATGGTCGATTTCGGCGGCTGGGAAATGCCGCTGGCCTACGGGTCGCAACTCGAAGAGCACCACGCGGTGCGCCGCGACGCCGGCATGTTCGACGTCTCGCACATGCTCAACGTCGACGTCGCCGGCGCGGGCTCGGCGGCTTTCCTGGCGCGCCTGTTGGCCAACGACGTCGCCAAGCTGACCGTGCCGGGCAAGGCGCTCTATAGCTGCATGCTCAACCCCGAGGGCGGGGTGATCGACGACCTCATCGTGTATTTTTTCGCGCCCGATCGCTGGCGCGTCGTGGTCAACGCCGCCACGGCCGACAAGGACATCGCATGGATGCGGCGCGTGATCGCCGCCGGCGGCTTCGACGTGGCCGTCGAGCCGCGCCGCGATCTCGCCATGATCGCCGTGCAGGGACCGCAGGCGCGCGCCAAGGTGTGGGCCGCGCGCCCCGGCTGGCGGGGGGCGTCCGAGTCGTTGACGCCGTTCACCGCCGCCGCGCCGGCCGACGACACGCTGGTCGCCCGCACCGGCTACACCGGCGAGGACGGTTTCGAGATCGTGCTGCCCGCCGATCAGGCCGTCGCCCTGTGGCAGGACCTGGCGGCCCAAGGGGTGCGCCCCTGCGGACTGGGCGCGCGCGATACGCTGCGCCTGGAAGCCGGCATGAACCTGTACGGCCAGGACATGGACGAACTGACCCAGCCGGGCCAGGCCGGACTGAGCTGGACGGTCAGCCTCAAGAATCCCGAGCGCCGCTTCATCGGCCGCGCCGCGCTGGAACAATACGCCACCCCGTGCGCGTTCCTGGGCCTGGTGCTGCAGGAACGCGGCGTCATGCGGGCCCACATGCCCGTGCGCACCCCGCAGGGCATGGGCGAAGTCACCAGCGGCACCATGTCGCCGACCCTGGGCGTGTCCATCGGTTTCGCGCGGCTGCCCCAGGGCGCGGCCCCCGGCGATGCGGTGGAAGTCGAAATCCGCGGCAAATGGCTGCCCGCGCGCGTCGCCAAGCTGCCCTTCGTGCGGCACGGCAAAGCGGTCGAACACTCGTAAACTCGGAGCTTGCGTCCGTCCGGGCGCAAATTCTCCCATCCCCATCGCATCTGGAGCCGACATGAGCCTGCCCACCGACCGCAAGTACACCGAATCCCACGAATGGGTCAAAGCCGAAGGCGACGTGTTCGTCGTAGGCATCACCGACACCGCCCAGGAGCAACTGGGCGACCTGGTCTTCGTCGGCGACGTCAAGGTCGGCGCCAAGCTGGCGGCCGGCGCCCAGGCGGGCGTGGTGGAATCGGTCAAGGCCGCCTCCGACATCTACGCGCCGGTGGCGGGCGAGATCGTCGCCTTCAACGACGAACTCGAAGCCAATCCCGCGCTGATCAACGAATCGGCCTTCTCCGCCTGGATCTTCAAGATCAAGCCCGACAACGCCGCCGACCTCGACGGCCTGCTCGACGCCGCCGGCTACCAGGCGGCCGCCGGCGGCTGACCCGCCGTCCCACATTCCGCTTTCAGCGAGACCTTCATGCTGCGTGACCTGGATCCCCACACCGACTTCCTGCCCCGCCACATCGGCCCGTCCGACGCCGACCAGCGCCACATGCTGGCGGCGCTGGGGGCGTCGTCGCTCGAGGCGCTGATCGACGAAGTCGTGCCGCCGCGCATCCGGTCGCAGCAGCCCCTGGCGCTGCCCGGCCCGCGCAGCGAGCCCGACGTGCTGGGCGAGCTGGGGCAACTGGCGGCGCGCAACCAGGTGTACCGCAGCTATATCGGACAGGGCTACTACGGCACGCACACGCCGAACGTGATCCTGCGCAACATCCTCGAGAACCCCGCCTGGTACACCGCCTATACGCCGTACCAGCCGGAGATCTCCCAGGGCCGGCTGGAAGCGCTGCTCAACTTCCAGACCATGGTGGCCGACCTGACCGGCCTGGACATCGCCAACGCCTCGCTGCTGGACGAAGGCACGGCGGCGGCCGAAGCCATGACGCTGGCCCGGCGCGGCGCCCGTTCCGGAAGCGACGTGTTCTTCGTTTCCGGGCATTGCCATCCGCAGACCGTCGAGGTCGTGCGCACGCGCGCCGAGTGCCTGGGCATCCGGATCGTGGTGGGCGACGAAGCCCAGGGCCTGCCGGAATGCTTCGGCGTGCTGCTCCAGTACCCGCATTCGCTGGGCGGCGTGGCCGACTACCGCGCCCTGGCCGAGGCCGCGCATGCGCAAGGCGCGGTGGTGGCCTGCGCCACCGACCTGCTGGCCCTGGCGCTGCTGGCCTCGCCCGGCGCCTGGGGCGCCGACATCGCCGTCGGCTCGGCCCAGCGCTTCGGCGTGCCCTTCGGCTTCGGCGGCCCGCATGCCGGCTTCATGGCCTGCAAGGACGCCTACAAGCGCAATATGCCCGGCCGCCTGGTCGGCGTCTCCAAGGACGCCCAGGGCCGGCCGGCGCTGCGGCTGGCGCTGCAGACCCGGGAGCAGCACATCCGGCGCGAGAAGGCCACTTCCAATATCTGCACCGCGCAGGTCCTGCTGGCGGTCATGGCCGGCATGTATGCGGTGTGGCACGGTCCCACCGGCATCGCGCGCATCGCGCGGCGCGTGCACCGCTACGCCGGCGCGCTGCGCGACGCGCTGCGCACGCTGGGCGTGCGGACTGTCAACGAAACCTTCTTCGACACGCTGCATGTGGCCACCGGCGACCGCACGGAGCAGGCGCTGCTGGCCGCCGACCGGGCCCGCATCAACCTGCGCCGCGTCGACGCCGGCAGCGTGGCGCTTTCGCTCGACGAGACCGTCACGGCCGACGACCTGCAAACCCTGATCGACGTCTTCGCATCGGCGCTGGGCAAGGCCACGGTCCCGGTCGACCATTTGTCGGCCGATGCGGCCGGCGGCATTCCGGCCGCGCTGGAACGGCAGGCCGCGATCCTGTCCCACCCGGTCTTCTCCAGCGTGCAGTCCGAGACCGACATGCTGCGCTACCTGCGCCGCCTGGCCGACAAGGACCTGGCCCTGGACCGCAGCATGATCCCGCTCGGCTCCTGCACCATGAAGCTGAACGCCACGGCGGAGATGATCCCCATCACCTGGCCGGCCTTCGCCCACATGCATCCGTTCGCGCCGGCCGCGCAGACCGAAGGCTATCGCGACCTGATCGAACGGCTGTCGCGCGCCCTGTGCGAGATCACGGGCTACGACGCCGTCAGCCTGCAGCCCAATTCCGGCGCGCAGGGCGAATACGCCGGACTGCTCGCGATCAGCGCCTACCATGCCGCGCGCGGCGAATCGCAGCGCAACGTCTGCCTGATTCCTTCCTCGGCCCACGGCACCAATCCCGCCTCCGCCCAACTGGCGGGCATGGATGTGGTGGTGGTGGCTTCCGACGCCCAGGGCAACGTCGATGTCGCGGACCTGCGCGAGAAGATCGCGCAGGTGGGCGAGCGCCTGGCGGCGCTGATGATCACCTATCCGTCCACGCACGGCGTGTTCGAGGAAGCGGTGACCGAGATCTGCGAAATGATCCATGCCGCCGGAGGCCAGGTGTACATGGACGGCGCCAACATGAACGCCATGGTGGGCCTGGCCAAGCCGGGCAAGTTCGGCTCCGACGTGTCCCACCTGAACCTCCACAAGACTTTCTGCATCCCGCACGGGGGCGGCGGGCCGGGCGTGGGACCGGTGGCGGTGCGCGCGCACCTGGCGCCGTACCTGCCGGGGGTAGTGGGAGCGGACGGCCGCCTGCCCGACGGCGTGCCGGTGGGACCGGTCTCGGCCGCGCCCTTCGGCTCGGCCGGCATCCTGCCCATTCCCTATATCTACATCGCCATGATGGGGGCCGCCGGCCTGCGCCGCGCCACCGAGGTGGCGATCCTCAACGCCAACTACATCGCGGCGCGCCTGCGCGATCATTACCCGGTGCTCTATGCCGGCCGCAACGGCCGCGTGGCGCACGAGTGCATCCTGGACGTGCGGCCGCTCAAGGACAGTTGCGGCGTGACGGCCGAGGACATCGCCAAGCGGCTGATCGACTACGGTTTCCACGCGCCCACGATGAGCTTCCCCGTGGCCGGCACGCTGATGGTCGAGCCCACGGAGTCCGAAAGCCTGGGCGAGCTCGACCGCTTCGTCGACGCGATGATCGCCATCCGCGCCGAGGTCGCGGAGCTGGAGCGCGGGGAGCGCGACCGCGAGGACAATGTGCTCAAGAACGCGCCCCATACCGCGGCCATGCTGCTGGCCGAGGACTGGCATCACGACTATCCCCGCAACCAGGCCGCATATCCCGTGGCTTCGCTGCGCGAAGGCAAGTATTGGCCGCCGGTGGCGCGGGTCGACAATGCCTACGGCGATCGCAACCTGATCTGCGCCTGCCCGCCTGTCGAGGCGTACGTCTGACGGTGGGGGTGCGGGAAGGGAAACCGGTTCCGGTCGATCGATTGTTCGGCTGCGGTGGGATTTGTGTAGCTGGGTTTCGTGGGCGAACCGGGTTCTTGAGCCGTCCGTTGCGGGTCTGAGTGGCCTCGCCCCGCGCCGCGGAGCCGGTCCGGCGCGCGGGCGCCGGACACCGCATCGGCTCGCTCGTCCGCGCATTCGCGCTCCCTTCGCGGCTGCCTCGCTCGGCTCCGAGGCGCGTGGCGAGGCCACTCAGACCCGCAACGGACTCGCGACATAGGCTCATGACGGTCGTCGGGGCTGGTGGTGTGCTTGGCCTTTTTGCCTGAAAGGGGTGGAAAGGAGAAAGACTTTGAGGTGCCCGGTCCAAACCGGGCGTGCGGGCGCCCGGTTTGGACCTTACGCTTCGGGGCTGGCAAGAGTTGGCCTTGACGCCCCGGAGCTTCGAATCTTTGAGTCCCCGCACTCCGCACCCGTACCTGTTACCTGCACCCGGGCCCGAGGCCGTGACCATTCGATCCCCGCATGTCCGCAGCGCCCGCGCAGGGCGGGCGTTGCGGACGAACCCTGCAAGACCTTCTTCCCTTCCCTCGGCGACCGGCAAACACGCCAAGCACCCCACCCGCCCCGGCAACGCCGGATCGAGCATTGCCCCGAGTCCGTTGTCGGCCCGATAGGCCGGGCGGCGCGCCTCGGAGCCGAGCGAGGCAGCCGCGAAGGGAGCGCGAACGCGCGGACGAGCGAGCCGATGCGGTGTCCGGCGCCCGCGCGCCGGACCGGCTCCGCGGCGCGCCGCCCGGCCTATCGGGCCGACAGCGGACGGCTCAAGAACCCATACCACTCACCGCGAACCGAACCCACACCGCGAACCGAACCAGCTACCCGGAACCCAGGCACCCATGACCCCCAGGCTCGCCATCCACCCACCCGTCAGTTACTTGGCGACCGGCATGGTGAATTCGGCGCCCTTGGCGATGCTGTCGGGCCAGCGCTGCATCACGCTCTTGTAGCGGGAGTAGAAGCGCACGCCTTCCTCGCCATAGGCGTGATGGTCGCCGAACAGCGAACGCTTCCAGCCTCCGAAGGAATGCCAGGCCATGGGCACGGGAATCGGCACATTGATGCCCACCATGCCCACCTTGATCTGGCGCGAGAACGCGCGCGCCACCCCGCCGTCCGACGTGAAGCAGGACACGCCGTTGCCGAACTCGTGGGCGTTGATCAGTTCCACCGCCGAGGCCAGATCGGGCACCCGCAGCACGCACAGCACCGGCCCGAAGATTTCCTCGCGGTAGATGTTCATCTTGGGCGTGACCTGGTCGAACAGCGTGCCGCCCAGGAAGAAGCCCTTTTCGTTGCCGGCCACCTTGTGATCGCGGCCGTCGACCACCAGCCTGGCGCCCGCGGCGATGCCGTCCTCGATGTAGCCGGTGACCTTGGCGCGGTGCTGCGCCGTGACCAGCGGGCCCATTTCCGTATCGGCCTGCATGCCGTCGCCGATCTTCAGCGCCCGCACCCGCGGGACCAGCCGCTCGATCAGCGTGTCGGCCACGTCGCCGACCGCCACCGCCACAGAGATCGCCATGCAGCGCTCCCCGGCCGAGCCGTAGGCCGCCCCGATCAACGCATCGGTGACCTGGTCGAGATCGGCGTCGGGCATGACCACCAGGTGGTTCTTGGCGCCGCCCAGCGCCTGCACGCGCTTGCCGCGGGCCGTGCCTTCGGCGTAGATGTACTGGGCGATGGGCGTGGAGCCCACGAAGGACAGGGCCTCGACGTCGGGATGCTGGATCAGCGCGTCCACCGCCACCTTGTCGCCGTGCACCACGTTGAACACGCCGTCGGGCAGGCCGGCCTCCGTGAGCAGTTCGGCCAGCCGCACGGCGGTCGAGGGGTCGCGCTCGGAGGGCTTGAGCACGAAGGTGTTGCCGCAGGCGAGCGCCACCGGGAACATCCAGCACGGCACCATCATGGGGAAGTTGAAGGGCGTGATCCCGGCGACCACCCCCAGCGGCTGGCGCAGGCTCCAGTTGTCGATGCCGCCGCCGATCTGCTCGGTGTACTGGCCCTTCAGCAGGTGCGGGATGCCGCAGGCGAATTCCACGACTTCCAGGCCGCGGGTGACTTCGCCCTTGGCGTCGGAGAACACCTTGCCGTGCTCGCGGGTGATGATTTCGGCCAGTTCGTCCTGGTGCTTTTCCAGCAGGTGCTTGTAGTTGAAGAGCACGCGCGCGCGCTTGAGGGCGGGCATTTCGCTCCAGGCGGGGAAGGCGGCGCGGGCGGCCTCGACCGCGGCGTCGACCTCGGCCGGCGACGCCAGGGGGACCTGCGCGGCGACCGCGCCCTGGGCGGGGTTGAAGACCTCGGCCAGCCGCGTGGCCGAGCCGGCGGCGCGCTGTCCGTTGATGTAATGCGGAATCTGGTTCATGGTCGGATCGGGATGAGGGAAGGGCGGCGACGGGGCCGCGCGGGGAAACGGCACGGCGCCCGGGCCCATGCGGGGCCTGGCCGCCGGAGGATCAGCGGACGTCCTTGAGCACGGCGCCGATGGTGTCGAACATTTCCTTGATCTGCCCGGCCTCGACGATCAGCGGAGGCGAGATCGCCAGGATGTCGCCCGTATAGCGTACCAGCAGGCCGCGGTCGAAGCATTTCTGGAAGATTTCCGCGGCGCGCGCGCCCACCGCGCCGTCGCGCGACTGGAGCTCGATGCCGGCCACCAGCCCCAGGTTGCGCACGTCGATCACGTGCGGCGCGCCCTGCAGCGAATGCGCGGCCTGCTCGAACGCGGGCGACAGCTCGCGCGCCCGGTCGAACAGCCTGTCGCGGCGGTACAGGTTGAGCGTGGCCAGCACGGCCGCCGCGGCCATGGGGTGCGCCGAATACGTATAGCCGTGGAAGAACTCGATGCCGCCCTGCACGCCGTTGACGATCGCGTCGTGGATCTCGCGGCGGGCCGCGACGGCGCCGGCCGGAATGGCGGCGTTGCTGATGCCCTTGGCCATGGTGAGCAGGTCGGGCTTGACGCCGAAGAAGTCGCTGGCGGTGGCCGCGCCCAGGCGGCCGTAGGCGGTGATCACCTCGTCGAAGATCAGCAGGATGCCGTGCCTGGACGTGATCTCGCGCAGGCGTTCCAGGTAGCCCTTGGGCGGGATCAGCACGCCGGTCGAGCCGGCCATGGGCTCGACGATCACCGCGGCGATGGTCGAGGGATCGTGCAGCGCCACGATGCGTTCGAGCTCGTCGGCCAGGTGCGCGCCCCAGGCGGGCTGGCCGCGCGAGAAGGCGTTGTGTTCCAGGTCATGGGTATGGGGCAGGTGGTCGATCGCCGGCAGCAGCGCGCCGGAGAAGGCCTTGCGGTTGGGGCCGATGCCGCCGACCGAGATGCCGCCGAAGCCCACGCCGTGGTAGCCGCGCTCGCGGCCGATCAGGCGGGTGCGCTGTCCTTCGCCGCGGGCGCGGTGGTAGGCCAGCGCGATCTTGAGCGCGGTGTCGACGGATTCCGAGCCCGAATTGGTGAAGAAGATGCGGTCCATGCCTTCCGGCATGAACGAGGCGACCGCGCTGGCGGCCTCGAAGGCGTCCGGGTGGCCCAGCTGGAAGCCGGGCGCGTAGTCCAGGGTGGCCGCCTGGTGGGCGATGGCCTGGGCGATCTCGTCGCGGCAATGGCCCGCGTTCACGCACCACAGGCCCGCCGTGCCGTCCAGGATGCGCCGGCCGTCGGCCGAGGTGTAGTACATGCCCTTGGCGCCGGTCAGCATGCGCGGGTCGGCCTTGAACTGCTTGTTTGCCGTGAAGGGCATCCACAAATGGGACAGGTCGGGAAGCTTGGTGCGGGCGTTCATTGCGGGTCTCCAGGAGTGACGTCGAAATGCCGCGGCGGCGCGCCGGCGCCGGCCGCATTGGCCATACGTCATTCTGGGACCGCCGCTTCCGGCTGGAAATATACAATCGATGGAATTTCCCCAAACTGTATTGTTTTTACCGGAACAACTGTACAGGGCGCCTCATGATCGATTTCCTGCCGGTGCGCGACCGCGGCCGTGCGCCCACGCTGGTGGAGCAGACGGTCGATGCCTTCGTCCATGCCATCGAGAAGCAGGCCGTCCGGCCCGGCATGGCGGTGCCTTCGGTGCGCGAGTTCGCCCGCCTGCATGGGCTGAGCACCTTCACCGTGGCCAGCGCCTACAACCGCCTGGTGGCGCAAGGCTGGCTGGACTCCCGCCCCGGCGCGGGCTACCGGGTCGCCGTGCGGGCCCGGGGCGCCCGCCACGGCGCCGTGCAAACCTGGCAGCCGCCCCAACTGGGGGCCGCCTGGCTGCTGTCGGACATCTATGCCGACCATTCCGTGCCCATCAAGGCCGGTTGCGGCTGGTTGCCGCCCGAATGGGTCGACGAGACGGGGTTGCACCAGGCGTTGCGCCACCAGGCCCGGGTGCCGGCCGCCCAGATCGGCGGTTACGGCCATCCCTACGGCTACGCGCCGCTGCGCGAGCAGGTGGCCGCCGGCCTGGCGGACCACGGCATGCAGGTCGAGCCGGCCCAGGTGCTGCTCACCCAGGGCGTCACGCAAGGCCTGGACCTGGTGGTGCGCACGCTGCTCAAGCCGGGCGACACGGTGGTGGTCGAGTCTCCCTGCTACACCAACCTGCTGCAGATGCTGCGCCTGGCGGGCATGCGCGCGGCGGCCGTGGCCCGCACCGCGGACGGCCTGGACATCGGCGCCCTGGAGGCCGCGGCGGAACTGCATCCGCGCGCCCTGTTCGTCAACAGTGCGCTGCAGAACCCGACGGGCACGACGCTGTCCATGTCCAACGCCTTCCGCATCCTGCAGGTCGCCGAGCGCCACGGCATGTGGGTGGTCGAAGACGATATCTCGCGGCCCTTGCTGGGCGTCACGGCGCCGGTGCTGGCGGCGCTCGACGGCGGCAACCGCGTCATCCATCTCGGGGGTTATTCCAAGACCATCAGCCCGTCGATGCGGGTCGGCTACGTGGTGGCCCAGCGCGACCTGGTGCGCGACCTGGCGCGCACCAAGATGGCGGTCGGATTGACCTCGCCCGAACTCATGGAGCGCATCGTGCACCGCGTGGTGCGCGACGGCTACTACCGGCCGCACGTCGAGCGCGTGCGCGAACGGCTGACGCTGGCGCACGGCCAGGTGACGGCGCACATGGAAGACCTGGGCATGGAAATCTACGCTCAGCCGCGGGCCGGCCTGTTCCTGTGGGCCCGTCCCGCCGCGCGCGAGGCCGGGCGGGGCTCGAACCGCCTGGCCGAACTGGCGCTGCGCGACGGCATCTGGCTCGCGCCGGGCTCCTTCTTCGATGTCGAAGACCGCGACACGCCGTGGCTGCGCTTCAATGTGGCCTACGCGCAGGCGCCCACGCTCTGGCGCTTCCTGGCGCGCACGCAATAGCCGGCTTCCGGACCGGGGCGCCGGCGGCTGGCCGCGACGCTATCCCGGCACGCGCTCGTACACCACGAAATCGTAGGCGTAACCGTTTTCCTCGGGCTGCGGCTCGCGCGAGATCTCGCGCCATCGGGAATCCGGCAGGCCGGGAAAGAACGTGTCGCCCTCGACGGGCGCATGGATCTCGGTGGCGACGATGCATTGCGCGCGCGGCAGCGCCTGCTCGAAGATCTGCGCGCCGCCGATCACGAAAGCCTGCGCCGCCCCGTCGCAGGCCCGTATCGCGTCGTCCAGGCTGCGTGTCACCCGCGCGCCCTCGGCGCGATACGCCGGGTCGCGGCTGATCACCACATTGAGCCTGCCGGGCAGGGGCCGGCCCAGCGACTCCCAGGTCTTGCGCCCCATGAGTATGGGATGGCCCAGCGTGGTGCGCTTGAAATGCGCCAGGTCGCCGGGCAGGCGCCAGGGCAGGGCGTTGTCGCGGCCGATGGCGCGGTTCTCGGAATAGGCGACGACCAGGGTCAGCGCGGTGCTGCATGGTGCCCCCCCGGGGGGGAATTCGCGCTTGGGACGGCCCGGCGCGCTCATACCGCCACCGCCCCCTTGATGTGGGGGTGGCACTGGTAGTCCAGGATCTCGAAGTCTTCGTATTCGTAGTCGAACAGCGATGCGGGGCGCCGCTTGATGCGCAGCTTCGGATACGGATAGGGCGGGCGCGAAAGCTGCAGCTCGACCTGTTCGAAGTGGTTGCTGTAGATGTGGCAATCGCCGCCGGTCCAGACGAAATCGCCGACTTCCAGGTCGCATTGCTGGGCCACCATGTGGGTCAGCAATGCATAGCTGGCGATGTTGAACGGCACGCCCAGGAAGATATCGGCGCTGCGCTGGTACAACTGGCAGGACAGCTTGCCCTCGGCCACGTAGAACTGGAACATCAGGTGGCAGGGCGGCAGGGCCATGTCGGGGATCTGGCCGACGTTCCAGGCCGACACGATCAGCCGGCGCGAATCCGGATTGCGCCGGATCTGGTCCAGCACCTGCGAGATCTGGTCGATGTGGCCGCCGTCCGGCGTGGGCCAGGAGCGCCATTGCACGCCGTACACCGGGCCGAGGTCGCCGTCGGGCCCGGCCCATTCGTCCCAGATGCTCACGCCGCGCTCCTGCAGCCAGCGCACGTTGCCGTCGCCGCGCAGGAACCACAGCAACTCGATGATGATGCTCTTGGTGTGGAGCTTCTTGGTCGTGACCAGCGGAAAGCCGCGGCCCAGGTCGAAGCGCATCTGGTGGCCGAACAGCGAGCGCGTGCCGGTGCCGGTCCGGTCGGTCTTGAGGACGCCGCGTTCGTAGACGTGGCGCATGAAGTCTTCGTATTGCTGCATGGCGGCGGTCATGGGGCGGTGCGGGATCTGGCGGGCAGGACGCTAGGCGGCCTGTTCGGCGGTGTCCACGACTTCGACCGAATAGGTCATGGCGACCGTGGGGGCGAGCATGGCGGAGGCGGAGCAGTATTTCTCGTGCGACAGTTGCACCGCGCGTTCCACCGCGGCGCGCGGCAGCTTGTGGCCGGTCACCGTGAACACGAGTTCGATGCGCGTGAAGACCTTGGGCTCGGTCTCCGCGCGCTCGCCCTGCAGGCGGACCGAGCAGCCGGTGACGGCGTGGCGGCCGCGCCTGAGGATCAGCACCACGTCGTAGGCCGAGCAGGCGCCGGTGCCGGCCAGCACCATTTCCATGGGCCGCGGCGCCAGGTTGTTGCCGCCGCCGTCGGGCGCGCCGTCCATGGCCACCACGTGGCCGCTGCCGGTCCGGGCCACGAAAAGCATGCCATGGGTACCGTTCCATTCGATCGTGCAATCCATGCTGGCCTCGCTGTCAAAAAAAGAATCATAACTTGCGTCGCGTAGCGGCAGGGCAGGGGCCGCTGGTTACAATGGACGGACCCGGGCGCCCTGTCGCGGCCCGCGTTTTTCGGGAGTCCCGCCATGTCCGTATCCCCTTCCGCCGGTCGTGCCAGCGCGCCGTTCGCGCGCAGGACGGGCTGGTTCGATACTCTGATCTCCGAAGTCGACCGCGCCTTGCGGGTGCTGGGCGGCACGGCGAGCATGGCCCGCGCCAATCCGTCCGACGCGGGCGCGTCGCCGCTTCCCGAGCCCGCGCTCTCGCCCGCCGAGCGCCGCCACGCCGCCGGCCTGATGCGGGTCAATCATGTGGGCGAAGTCTGCGCCCAGGCGTTGTACCGCGGCCAGGCCGCCGTGTGCCGGGACGCCACCGCGCGAGCCCTGCTTCGCCAGGCGGCGGCCGAGGAAGTCGACCACCTCGCCTGGTGCGGCCAGCGCTTGCGCGAACTCGACAGCCGTCCCAGCCTGCTCAATCCGCTCTGGTATGCCGGCTCTTTCGGCCTGGGGGCGCTGGCGGGGTGCGCCGGCGTCGGGCGCAACCTGGGATTCATGGCCGAGACCGAGCGCCAGGTCGAGGCCCACCTGGACGGCCATCTGCGCTCCCTGCCGCCCGAGGACAGCCGTTCGCGCCGTATCGTCGAGCAGATGCGCACGGACGAAATCGGCCATCGCGTCACGGCCGAGCGCCAGGGGGCGGTGCCCATGCCCGCCCCGGGGCGCCTTGCCATGCGGGCCATGTCGCGCGTCATGACCGGCACCGCCTATTGGATCTGAAAGGGCGCTTCCCGCCGTGGTACCGCCGCGGCAAGGCATTGCAACGCAGCGAAAGGGAATGCAAGGTTGGGCCGCCTGTCCCAGGGTTAACCCTTTCCCCGGGCCAGGAGCCGGGTCCCGAGGCGCAGGCAGGCGTGCTGCGATGCACAAAAACAACAAAAACGGCGGTTACCTTGCCTTGCAAATATTCTTCTTGCATCGCACAAAAAAATCCTCTACTATTCTTTCCATGGAAGTCGAAACAGCGATCGGCGCGGTGCAAACCCCGGTAGCTGGCGGTTGACCAACAGGGTTAACCCTCGACTTGCCAAGGTTGTCTCCTCCACCCTCCTCCTTTGGTGGATTTAGCCCGAGATCGCAAGATCTCGGGCTTTTTTTCGTTGGGTCCGCCCGCCGCGAGTCCGAACTCCGCCGCGCGGGCGCGGTCCCAACAATGGACGTGGTACGCTGCCGTTACATTCTGTGCGCCGGCTTTCAGATCTACATGGCTGGCATATACAGGGGTTACACCGGCGGCGGATAATGGCGGGTCCTTCCGACGGTAAAACGATAGGGTGGGTGCTTTGACCTGGTTTTATATCTGTGTGGTGGCGTTCATGGTGGGCGGCCTCATCGTCGCTTCCGAGCGCTGGCACGGGGCCTTCACGGGCGATACCGATCTCGACAAGCCGCAGGCTTTCCACTCGCGCTCCACGCCGCGGGTGGGCGGCCTGGCGGTGCTGGCCGGCACGCTGGCCGGCCTGCTCGTGCTGGGGCCCAGCAACATGACGCTTACCTGGCTGTGGCCGGCGCTCTTCGTCGCCGCGCTGCCGGTCTTCGTCGCGGGGCTGCTCGAAGACATCACCAAGGACATCGGCTCGGGCAAGCGGCTGCTGGCCGCCTTCCTGTCGGCCGCCATCGCCTGGTGGCTGATGGGCGGCGTGAGCCGGGTCGGCATCGGCTGGGCGGACTGGCTGCTGTCGTACTGGCCGGTGTCGCTGGTCTTCACCATGGTGGCGGTCGGCGGCTGTACGCATGCGCTGAACATCGTCGACGGCATGAACGGCCTGGCCGGCATGGTGGCCACGCTCATGTCGGTCTCGCTCAGCCTGGTGGCGCTGCAGGTCGGCGACATGCCCATTTTCCTGATCGCCCTGGCGCTGGCCTCGGCCACGCTGGGCTTCCTGGTCTGGAACTTCCCCTTCGGCCGGGTCTTCCTGGGCGACGGCGGCGCGTATTTCCTGGGGTTCATGCTGGCCGAGCTGGCGGTGCTGCTGGTGGTGCGCAATCCCTCCGTGTCGCCGTTCTATGCGCTGGCCGTGCTGTTCTATCCGGTCTTCGAGACCGCCTTCTCGATCTGGCGTCGCCGGTTCAAGCGGGGCGTGCCCGTGGACCAGCCCGACGCCCTGCACCTGCACCAGCTCGTGTTCCGCCGTCTGGTGCGCGTGACCTTCAGCCGCGACAGCCGCCACGCCGTGCCCGCCCTGTGCAATGCCATGGCTTCGCCCTATCTCTGGGTCCTGACCCTGATCGGGCTGGTGCCGGCCACCATCTGGTGGGACAACGCCTGGGCGCTGTGCGCCACCCTGGTGGTGTTTTCCGGCGTCTATATCTGGCTGTATTCGCGGCTGGTGTCCTGGCGGCGCCCCGGGTGGCTGCTGCTGCCCTCGGTGTTGCGGACCCACTGATTTGCCCGCCCTTCCGGCCGGCCGCCGGAAGGGCGGATTCCGCAGGAATTTCCAATCGTCCTTAAAATGTGCCGTATCGCATGCGGTAAGGGAGAGTCATTTTGCGTATTGAAGACGTCAAGCTTGCGGTGGTCGGCCTGGGATATGTCGGCCTGCCTCTCGCCGTGGAATTCGGCAAAAAGCGGCCAGTGATCGGCTTCGACATCAACCAGCGGCGCATCGAGGAATTGCGCAAGGGCCACGACCACACCCTGGAAGTCGACGACGCCGAACTGGCCGAGGCCGGCCACCTGACCTACACCGCCGAACCTGCGGACCTGGACAAGGCCAATGTGTATATCGTCACCGTGCCCACGCCGATCGACCAGTACAAGCAGCCCGATCTCACTCCGCTGATCAAGGCCAGCGAGACGATAGGCAAGACCCTCAAGCGCGGCGACATCGTCATCTACGAATCCACCGTCTACCCCGGCGCCACCGAAGAAGACTGCGTGCCGGTGCTCGAGCGCGTCTCCGGCCTGAAGTACAACGAGGATTTCTACGCCGGCTACAGCCCCGAGCGCATCAATCCGGGCGACAAGGCGCACCGCGTCAGCACGATCCGCAAGGTCACGTCCGGCTCCACGCCCGAAATCGCCGACCTGGTCGACGCGCTCTACAACGAAATCATCACCGCCGGCACGCACAAGGCGCCCGGCATCCGCGTGGCCGAGGCCGCCAAGGTGATCGAGAACACCCAGCGCGACGTCAACATCGCGCTCATCAACGAACTGGCGCTCATCTTCAACAAAATGGGCATCGACACGGAAGCCGTGCTGCAGGCGGCCGGCACCAAGTGGAACTTCCTGCCGTTCCGGCCGGGCCTGGTCGGCGGGCACTGCATCGGCGTCGATCCCTATTACCTCACCCACAAGGCGCAGGCCATCGGCTACCACCCGGAAATCATCCTGGCGGGCCGGCGGCTCAACGACTCCATGGGCGGCTACGTGGTGTCGCAACTGGTCAAGGCCATGACCAAGCGCCGCATCCAGGTCGAAGGCGCGCGCGTGCTGGTCATGGGCCTGACCTTCAAGGAAAACTGCCCGGACTTGCGCAATACCCGCGTGGTCGACATCGTCAACGAGCTGGGCGAATACAACGTGGCGGTGGACGTCTACGATCCCTGGGTCGATCCCGCGGAAGCCATCCACGAATACGGCATCACCCCGGTCGCCGAGCCCAAGGCGGGGCACTACGACGGCATCATCCTGGCCGTGGCGCACCGCCAGTTCACCGAAATGGGGTGCGCCGCCATCCGGCAACTGGGCAAGCCGCAGCACGTGCTCTACGATCTGAAGTACGTGCTCGCGCCGCACGACTGCGATCTCCGCCTGTAACCGAAGACGAGACATGACCCGATATCAACAAGTCCTGGAACAACTTCGCGCCGAACCCCGCAACTGGCTGGTGACCGGCTGCGCCGGCTTCATCGGCTCCAACCTGCTGGAAACCCTGCTCAAGCTGGACCAGCGGGTGGTGGGGCTGGACAATTTCGCCACCAGACACCAGCGCAATCTCGACGAAGTGCGCGCTTCCGTGACGCCGGCGCAATGGGAACGCCTGCGCTTCATCGAGGGCGACATCCGCGACCTGGACGCCTGCCGCAAGGCGGCGCAGGGCGTGGATTTCGTGCTGCACCAGGCCGCGCTGGGCTCGGTGCCGCGTTCGCTGAACGACCCCATCACGACCAACGAGGTCAATGTCTCGGGTTTCCTGAACATGCTGGTGGCGGCGCGCGATGCGGGCGTCAAGTCCTTTGTCTACGCGGCTTCCAGCTCGACCTACGGCGACCATCCCGACCTGCCCAAGGTCGAGGACCGCATCGGCCGGCCGCTCTCGCCCTACGCGGTCACCAAGTACGTCAACGAACTCTACGCCGACGTCTTCGCGCGTTCATACGGGTTCGGCAGCGTGGGGCTGCGCTATTTCAACGTGTTCGGCAAGCGCCAGGATCCCAACGGCGCCTATGCGGCCGTGATTCCCAAATGGATCGCGGCCATGATCCGCGGCGAGGACGTCGTGGTCAACGGCGACGGCGAGACCAGCCGGGACTTCTGCTTCGTCGAGAACGCCGTGCAGGCCAATATCCTGGCGGCCATGGCGCAGCCCGAAGGCGTCGACCATGTCTATAACGTGGCGTTCAACGCGCGCACCACCCTGAACGAGCTGTTCGACCACCTCAAGCAGGGGCTGGGCAAGCAGGGCATCGCCTACGACAAGGCGCCGGTCCACGGCGAGTTCCGTGCGGGCGACGTGCGCCATTCGCAGGCCGACATCGACAAGGCGCATCGCCTGCTGGGCTACGAGCCCATGCACAACATCGTCCAGGGGCTGGAAGTCGCCATGCCCTGGTACACGCAATTCTTGCGTTGATTTGAAAGCGCTCGCGAAAAGATTCCAGGCCATCCATCCGGACCACCGGCGCATTGCCCGGGGCGCCGCCCGGGTGGCCTTCTTTCTCGTGCTGGGCAAGGCGGCGGGCGCGCTCAAGGAGATGGCGGTCGCCTATCGCTACGGCGTGAGCGACGCGGTGGACGCCTACCAGTTCACCATGACCATGGCGAGCTGGCTGCCGGTCACCATCGTGGGCGCGCTGTCGGTGGTGCTGATCCCGGTGCTGGTGCGGGTGCGCCGCGACGATCGCGCCCACCGGGCGCGGTTCCTGGGGGAACTGCACGGCGCGATACTGGTCGGCGGCGCGGCCCTGGCGCTGGCGACCTACCTGTGCTGGCCCCTGGTGCTGCGCTACGCGGGGGGGGCGCTGTCCGGGCCGGTGCGCCTGATGACCGGCGAACTGATCTACGCTTTCGCGCCGGCCGCGCTGCTGACGCTGACCAGCGGCATCAGCGCCGCCCGCCTGCGGGCGCACGAGCGCCACGTCAACACGCTGCTCGACAGCGTGCCGGCGGTGGCGACGCTGGCCTGGGTGATGCTGGCGGCCACCATCGACGATGTCGGCCCGCTGCTGTGGGGCACGCTCACCGGCTTCGTCCTGCAAAGCGCCTGGCTGGCCTGGCTCGCGCGGCGCGCCGACGCCGGCATCTGGGGAGCGCCCCGCCTTTCCCTGAGCTCGGAACACTGGCCCGAACTGGTGCGCGCCGCGGGCGTCATGCTGATCGGACAGGTCGCCATGAGCTTCGTCGGGCCGCTGGACCAGTACGCGGCGGCCAACCTGGGCAGCAACGCCAACGCCACGCTGGGCTACGCCGCGCGCCTGCTGTCGCTGCTGCTGGGCATAGGCGCGGCGTCGGTCGGCCGCGCGGCGCTGCCGGTGCTGGCCGACGTGCAGGCCCGGGGCGACGCGCATCGCGCGCGCGCCATGGCGCTGAAGTGGTCCGCGCTCATGCTGGGCGCCGGCACGGCGGCCGTGGCGGTCGGCTGGGTGCTGGCGCCGTGGGGCGTCGGGCTGCTGTTCCAGCGCGGGGAATTCACGGCCGCGGACACCCAGGCCGTGGCGCACGTGCTGCGCTGGGGGTTGCTGCAACTGCCGTTTTACTTCGGCGTGCTGGTGTTGGTGCAGTTGCTGGCCAGCCAGAACCGCTACCGCCTGATGGCCGCGATCGCGGTCGCCAACTTCGCCCTGAAGGCGGTCATGAATGCCGTGCTGGCCCCGGCCATGGGGACGGCCGGCATCATGCTGGCCACCGGCCTCATGTATGCCCTGTCCTATGCCTGCTATGCGGTGGCGGCGCTGCGGCCCGCCGTGCCGGAAGGCAGGGCGCCATGACCGGCTCCGACGCCCGTCCGGCCGGACCCGGCGATCCGGCGGCCTTGCGGCCGCGGCGCATCCTGCTGTTCATCCATTCGCTGCACGGCGGCGGGGCCGAGCGCGTGGCGGTCGACCTGAGCGCGAACTGGGTGCGGCAAGGCCGCGAAGTCACCGTGGTCACGCAGGCCGGCGCCCGGGACGATGCCTACGCCCTGGATCCCGCGGTGCGCCGCGTGGTGCTCGATACCGCCGGCGCCTCGGGCGGCGGCTGGCGCGGCGCCTGGGCCAACCTGCGGCGGGTCCGGGCCTTGCGCCGCGAGCTGGCGCGCGCGCGCCCGGACATCGTGCTGGGCATGATGACCACCGCCTCGGTGCTGGCCGTGCTGGCCGCGCGGGGGCTGCCGTGCCGGGTGATCGCCACCGAGCATACGCATCCCCCTTCGCAGCAACTGGGGCGCATGTGGGAATGGCTGCGTCGCCGGACCTATCCGCGCGCGGCGCGCGTGGTCGCGCTCACGACCGATACCGCGCGCTGGATCGAGACCCACGTGCCGGGTTCGCGGCTGGCGGTCATCCCCAACGCCGTCCACTGGCCGCTGCCGGTTGGCGAGCCGGCCGTGGCGCCGCCGCCGGCCGGGCGCAGGATGCTGCTGGCGGTGGGGCGGCTGCATCCCGACAAGGGCTTCGACCTGCTGCTCGACGCCTTCGGCCGCATCGCCGCCGCGCATCCGGAGTGGGACCTGGCCGTGCTGGGCGAGGGCGCCGAACGCGAGCGCCTGCAAGCCGCGGCCGGACGCGCCGGCGTGGCGGCCCGCGTCTCGCTGCCGGGCCGGGTCGGCAACGTGGGCGAGTGGTATGCGCGCGCCGACCTGTACGTGCTCAGTTCCCGGGTCGAGGGCCTGTCCAACACGCTGCTCGAATCCATGGCCAGCGGCCTGGCGCCGGTCGCTTTCGATTGCGAGACGGGGCCGCGCGAGATCGTGCGGCCCGGCATCGACGGCGTGCTGGTCCGGCCCGGCGGCGACCCGGCCGCGCTGGCCTCGGAGCTCGACGCGCTGATGCGCGACGACGACCGCAGGCGGCGGCTGGCCGAGGCGGCCACGGCCGTGCGCGAGCGCTTTTCCATGGAACGCATCCTCGGGCGCTGGCAGAATGTGTTCGACCAGGCGCTGGACCAATAACGTCGATTTTCGGAAGCGGACGATATGTGCGGAATAGTCGGAATCTGGGGCTCCATGCCCGGCAAGCGGGAAGCGCTGGCCGACAGTTGCGGGCGCATGCGGCATCGCGGTCCCGACGACACCGGCTACTGGGAAGACGCCGAGGCCGGCCTGGCGCTGGGGCATGTGCGGCTGGCCATTCTCGACCTGTCGCAGGCCGGACACCAGCCCATGGTGTCGGCCTGCGGCCGCTACGTGCTGGTGCTCAACGGCGAGATCTATAACCACCTGGACCTGCGCCGCCGGCTCGAAGAAGCCAACCTGGCGCCCGACTGGCGCGGCCATTCCGATACCGAGACCCTCCTGGCCTGCTTCGCCGCCCTCGGCATCGAGGCCACGCTGCAGGCCACGGTCGGCATGTTCGCGATCGGACTGTGGGACCGCGCCACGCAGAAACTGGCGCTGGCGCGCGACCGCATGGGCGAAAAGCCGCTGTACTACGGATACGCGGGCGCCGAACTGGTGTTCGCCTCGGAGCTCAAGGCGCTCGCCGGCGTGCCCGCCTTCGGCCGGGACCTGGACCGCCGCGCGCTGACGCTGCTGATGCGGCACAACTATATTCCCGCCCCCTGGAGCATCTACGAAGGCATCGCCAAGCTGCCGCCCGGCACCTGGGTGGAGTTCGCGGCCGGCGACGCGCGCCGGCGCGACATGCCGCAACCGCGCCCCTATTGGTCGGCGCGCGGAGCCGCCCGCAACGCGCGGCAATCGCCGCTGGCCTTCGAGTCCGACGGGCAGGCGGTCGACGCGCTGGAGCAAGTGCTGTCGCAGGCCGTGCGCGGGCAGATGCTGGCCGACGTCGACCTGGGCGCCTTCCTGTCCGGCGGCATCGATTCCTCGACCATCGTGGCGCTGATGCAGGCCCAGAGCGAGAAGCCGGTGCGCACCTTCGCCATCGGCTTCCACGAGAAGGGCTACGACGAGGCGCAGCACGCCAAGGCCGTGGCGCGCCACCTGGGCACCGACCATACCGAACTCTATGTCACGGCCGACGACGCGCTGGCCGTGGTGCCGCGGCTGGCCGACATATACGACGAGCCGTTCGCCGATTCGTCCCAGATTCCCACGACCCTGGTGGCGCGCATGGCCAGCCGGCACGTGACCGTCGCGCTCTCGGGCGACGGCGGCGACGAACTGCTCGGCGGCTATACCCGCTACCTGCGCGTGCAGCGCTGGTGGGAACAGTGCGAGCGCGTGCCCATGCCGCTGCGCCGGCCGCTGGGCATGCTGCTGGGCGTATCCGCACACCTGCCGGGGCGGGGCGCCTGGCGCGGCAAGGTCGGCAAGATGGGCGGACTGCTGCAGGCCTCGACCAAGGGCGAGTTCTACCGGCATTTCGTGTCCTACTGGGTCGACCCGGCATCCGTGATCGTCGGCGGCCAGGAGCCCGCGACCCCGTTCGCGGAACCCATGAGCGGATCCACCTTCGACGCCATGATGGAGCTCGACGCCGTGACCTACCTGCCGGACGATATCCTGGTCAAGGTGGACCGCGCCGCCATGGCGGTCAGCCTGGAGACGCGCGTGCCGCTGCTGGACCATCGTGTCTACGAATTCTGCTGGGGACTGCCGGCGCGCTACAAGCTGCGGCGCGGCGCCGGCAAGTGGCTGCTGCGCCAGTTGCTGTACCGGCACGTGCCGCAGGCGCTGGTCGATCGGCCCAAGAAAGGCTTCGGCGTGCCGCTGGCGGCCTGGCTGCGCGGACCCTTGCGCGATTGGGCCGAGGCGCTGCTCGACGAATCCCGGCTGCGGCAGCAGGGCCTGTTCCAGCCCGAGCCCATCCTGCGCAAGTGGCGCGAGCACGTGTCCGGCCACCGCAATTGGGACGCCCATTTGTGGGGCGTCCTGATGACGCAGGCCTGGCTGGACCGCCACCGCGAACCCGGCGGGCAAGGAACGGTGGCCGGATGAGGATACTGCTGCTGGTCAGTTCCATGCATGCCGGCGGCGCCGAACGCGTCGCCGCCACTCTCGTCAACGCCTGGTCGGCGCGCGGCGACCGCGTCACGCTGATGCCGACCTATTCCTCCAAGGGTTCGTGCTTCTATCCCGTGTCCGACGCCGTCGACCTGAGGTGGCTGGCGGACCTGGCGGGCGCCGACGCCGGGCCCGCGCGGCGCCTGCTCGCGCTGCGCCGTTACGTCCGGCGATCCCGCCCCGACGTGGTGGTGTCCTTCCTGACCAATGTGAACGTCGCCGCCATCCTGGCCGGGACGGGCCTGCGCATTCCCGTCATCGTGTGCGAGCGCACCAATCCGGCCGCGAGCGAGAATGTCGGCCGCGCCTTGCGGCTGGCCCGCAGAGTGACGTATCCGCGGGCCGACATCGTCACGGTGCAGGCCCGGGCCACGGTCGAGCCCTTCCGCGCGCTGGTGCCGGGCATCCGGCGGCTCGAGGTCGTTCCCAATCCGCTCCCGCCCGAGCTGGCCGACGTCGCGCCGGCGGTCCGCGGGCAGCCGGCGAGCGGACGCAAGCGCCTGATGGCCATGGGCCGCCTGGTGCCTGAAAAGCAGTTCGACCTGCTGATCGACGTGTTCGCCGGCCTGGCGGCGGAACATCCGGACTGGGACCTGGGCATATGGGGCGCAGGTCCCGAGCGGGAGCGCCTGGCCGCGCGGATCGACGGGCACGGCCTGGAGGGGCGCGTCGAGCTCGCCGGCCGCACCGAGACGCCCTGGGAGACGCTGGCGGCGGGGCAGGCCTTCGTGCTGGTCTCGGCGGTCGAGGGATTTCCCAACGTGCTGCTCGAGGCCATGGCGCTGGGGCTGCCTTGCGCCAGCTTCGATTGCCCCAGCGGACCGCGCGAAATGACCCGCGACGGCCGGGACGGATTGCTGGTGCCGGCCGGCGACCGGGCGGCGCTGGCGCAGGCGCTGGACCGCCTGATGCGCGACCCGGACCTGCGGCGCGAACTCGGCGAGCGGGCCGCCCGTTCGGTGCGCGAGCGCTACGCGCTGCCGGCCGTGGTCGCGCGCTGGGACGAATTGTTCGAAGCGGTCGGCGCCCATCCCGACCGCAAGGGGAGGGCGGTGTCGTGAACGGCGACGATCCGGATCCGGCGCAAACGCCGCCGCCCGCCGACGATACGTCCGCGGCCTTCCCCGCTCGCCTGCGCGTGCTGCACGTGATCACGGGCCTGGGCCAGGGCGGGGCCGAATCGGTGCTGGCGCGCCTGGCGACCTGCCCGGCATCCGGCGTCCGGCACATCGTCGTCTCGCTCACCGACGAAGGCCTCTACGGCGCGACGTTGCGCGAGGCGGGGGTCGACGTCTACGCCCTGCATATGCCGCGCGGCCGCCCGACGCTGGGCGGCTTCCTGGCCCTGCGCCGGCTGATCGCCGCGTGGCGGCCGAATGTCGTGCAGACCTGGATGTACCACGCCGACCTGATCGGCGGCCTGGCCGCCCGCCTGGCCGGCACGCGGGCCGTGGCGTGGGGCATCCGCAATTCGGGCGCCCACCTGGAGAAAAGCAGTTGGTCGGCGCGGCTGGTGCTGCGGATCTGCGCGCGCCTGTCCGGCCGCGTGCCCGCCGCCATCGTCTGCTGCGCCGAAGACGCCGCCCGGCGCCATGCCGAGCGCGGCTATGCGAGCGAGCGCATGACGGTGGTGCCCAACGGTTACGACCTGTCGCGCTTCATGCCCGACCCGGCCGGCGGCGCGGCCCTGCGCGCCGGGTGGGACGTGTCGCCGGACGATACCCTGGTCGGCTGCGTGGCGCGCTGGGATCCGCTCAAGGACCACGAGAACCTGCTGGCCGCGCTGGCCGTGCTGCGCCAGGCCGGCAGCGCGCCGGGCCTGCGCTGCGTGCTGGTCGGCCGGGGCATGGACGCCGGCAACGCCGAACTGGCGGCCGCCTTGCGGCGGCACGGCCTGGAGCAGGCGGTCATCCTGGCCGGACCGCGCAACGACATCCCGGCCGTGATGAGCGCGCTGGACCTGCACGTGCTGCCCAGCCGCGCCGAAGGCTTTCCCAACGTGGTGGCCGAGGCGATGGCGTGCGGCACCCCGTGCCTGGTGACCGATGTCGGCGACGCGGCCCTCATCGTGGGCGATACCGGCTGGGTGGTGCGTCCCGAGGATGCCCGGGCGCTGGCCGGCGGCATCGCGGTGGCCCTGACCCGCCTGGCCGGGCCCGACCGGCCGGCGCTGGCCGAGGCCTGCCGCGAGCGGGTCGAGCGCGAGTTCAGCCTGTCGGCCATGGTCGACGGCTATCGCCGTGTCTGGACGCGGATCGCCCAGGGCGACGACGCGCGCCCGCGGCGCCTGCTCCTGGTCGTCAACAATCCGGCCTTTTTCCTATCGCACCGGCTGCCCGTGGCGCTCGGCGCGCGCGAGGCGGGCTACGACGTGCACGTGGCCACCATGGCCGGCCCCGCCGCGGCGCAGATCGTCGCGCACGGACTGACCCATCATGCCGTTCCCATGAGCCGCAGCGGCCGCAATCCGCTGGCCGAGCTGCGCACGATGCACGCGCTGTGGCGCCTGATGCGCCGGCTGCGGCCCGACGTGGCGCACCTGGTCACCATCAAGCCCGTGCTGTACGGCGGCCTGGCCGCGCGCCTGGCCGGCGTGCCCGGCATGGTGGCGGCGATTTCCGGCCTGGGCTTCGTCTTCGTGCGCCGGCCCGGCCGCGCGGACTGGCTGCGCGCGGTGGTGGCGATCCTGTACCGGCTGGCGCTGGGGCATGCCAACAGCCGGGTCATTTTCCAGAACGGCAACGATCGCGATCTGCTGCTGCGGATGAAGGCGGTGCGGCCCGGCCAGGTCGTCATGGTGCGCGGCGCCGGGGTCGATCTCGACCGCTACCGCCCGGCGCCCGAGCCGCCCGAACCGCCGGTCAACATCGTCATGGCCGCGCGCCTGCTGCGCGACAAGGGCGTGTACGAATTCGTCGAGGCCGCGCGCCTGCTGCGTGAACTCGCGCCGGCCGCGCAATGCGTGCTGGCCGGCGGTCCCGACCCCGGCAACCCGGCCTCGGTGACGGACGACGAAGTCGCGGCCTGGCGCGACGAAGCGATCGTGCAATGCCTGGGCGAGGTCGACGATATCGCCGCGCTGTACGCCCGCGCCCATATCGTCGCGCTGCCCTCGTACCGCGAGGGCCTGCCCAAGTCGCTGGTCGAGGCCGCCGCATGCGGCCGCGCGGTCGTGACGACCGACGTGCCCGGTTGCCGCGATGCCATCGAGCCCGGCCAGACCGGGGTGCTGGTCCCGGTCCGCGACGCTCCGGCGCTGGCGCGGGCGCTGGCCGAGCTGGCGGGCGACGCCGACAGGCGCCGCGCATGCGGCCAGGCCGGCCGGCAACTGGCCGAGCGGGAATTCGACATCCGCAAGGTGGTGGGCATGCACCTGGACGTGTACGCCGCGCTGCTTGCGCGCGGCGGCGCCGGACGGCGTGGCCGACGCGGCGCCCGCGAGAAGACCCGCCGCCGGGAAGGGCGGCGCGGCTAGAACGGCAGGGCCGCGTCGGGCGCCAGCGTTCGCAGTTGCCGCCGGAAATCGTCCTGGATGCGGGCCAGCGCGGCGTCGTCGTCGGCCTCGAAGCGCAGCACCACGACCGGCGTGGTGTTCGACGCCCGCGCCAGTCCGAAGCCGTCCGGGTATTCGGCGCGCACGCCGTCGATGGTGACGATGTCCGTGGCGCCGTCGAAGCGCCCCTCGCGCTGCAGTTTTTCGATCAGGGCGAAGGGCTGGCCTTCGCGCATCGGGATCTTGATCTCGGGCGTGGAAATCGCCTGCGGCAAGGCATCGAGCATGGCCGACGGATCATCCGAGCGCGATACGATCTCGAGCAGCCGGGCGCCGGTGTACAGGCCGTCGTCGAAGCCGTACCAGCGCTCCTTGAAGAAAATGTGCCCGCTCATTTCGCCGGCCAGCGGCGCGCCGGTCGCGGCCAGCTTGGCCTTGATCAGCGAATGCCCGGTCTGCCACATCAGCGGCTGGCCGCCGGCCGCGCGCACGGCCAGGCCCACGTGCCGGCTGCACTTGACGTCGTGGATGATGGTGGCGCCGGGGCAGCGGCTGAGCACGTCGCGCGCCAGCAGGATCAATTGCCGGTCCGGCCATACGATCTGGCCGGAGCGCGTCACCACGCCCAGCCGGTCGCCGTCGCCGTCGAAGGCCAATCCGAGCTCGCAGTCCGTGCGCGCCAGGCGATCGATCAGGTCGCGCAGGTTGGCCGGATCGGCCGGATCCGGATGATGGTTGGGAAAGTTGCCGTCGACATCGCAGAACAGCTCGACCACTTCGCAGCCCAGGGCGCGGAACAGTTGCGGGGCGACCGCGCCGGCCACCCCGTTGCCGCAGTCGATGGCGATCTTCAGGGGCCGCGCCAGCCTGACGTCGGACGCGATGCGGGCGATATAGTCCCCGATGGGATCGTAGGCGTTGCGGCTGCCGCGCAGTTCGACCGGCGGGGCCGGCCGCAGCATGTCCTGCCGCAGCGACTGGATGTCGGGGCCGTACAGGGCGGCGCCGTCCAGCATGATCTTGAAGCCGTTGTATTCCGGCGGGTTGTGGCTGCCGGTGACGGCCACGCCCGAGCCCGTCTGGCGCACGTGCGCGGCGAAATACACCAGCGGGGTGGGGACTTCGCCCAGGTCGATCGCTTCGATGCCGCCGTCCTGCAGGCCTTCCTGCAGCGCGTCGGACAGCGGTTCGCTGCTGAGCCGGCCGTCGCGCCCCACCACCACCGCCGAAATGCCGCGTTCGGCCGCGCGCGCCGCCAGCGCCCGGCCCAGCGCCCGGGCGAAAACGGGATCGAGCAGGTCGGGGACGGTGCCGCGGATATCGTAGGCTTTGAAAACCGAGGGAGGAAATCCGGTTGCGGGGTCCACGCGGGCTCCTGGGCTGGGAATCGATGTCCGATTATGCCGCAACGGTTATGGCGTTCGCGGCGATGATCCTACAATATATTTCCGGGCCATCCGCCGCCGTCCGGCGCCGATCCCGGAACCCTTCCGCGCTCCCGCGGATACCGTCCTCGCGAGTCTTGCATGAGCCTGCTTTCCGAATTGCAGAACCTTCTCGGCGCCGCCAATGTCCTGACGGGGCCCGATCTCGATCCCCACCTGACCGACTGGCGGGGTCGCTACCATGGCAAGGCGCTGGCCGCCGCGCGTCCCGGCTCGACCGCGGAAGTCGCCGAGACCGTGCGCCTGTGCGCCCGCCATGGCGCGCCCATCGTGCCGCAGGGCGGCAACACGGGCATGTGCGGGGGCGCCACGCCGGACCGCGAAGGCACGGCGGTCATCCTGCTGCTGGGCCGGCTCAACCGCATCCGCGGAATCGACACCGACAACGACACCATGACCGTCGAGGCCGGGTGCGTCCTGCAGTCGCTGCAGGAGGCCGCCCGCGACGCCGGCCGTCTCTTTCCGTTGAGCCTGGCCGCCGAAGGCAGTTGCACCATAGGCGGCAACCTGGCGACCAATGCCGGCGGCACCCAGGTGCTGCGCTATGGCAACGCGCGCGACCTGGCCCTGGGCCTGGAGGTCGTCACGCCGCAGGGCGAAATCTGGGACGGCTTGCGGGGCTTGCGCAAGGACAACACCGGTTACGATCTGCGCGATCTGTATATCGGCAGCGAAGGCACGCTGGGCATCATCACGGCGGCCACGCTCAAGCTCTACCCCCTGCCCGTGGCGCGATGCACCGCCATGCTGGCGCTGCCCTCGGCCCAGGCCGGCGTCGCGCTGCTGTCGCGCGCCCGCGCGGGATTCGGCGCGTCGCTGACCGGCTTCGAGCTGATCGCCGGCGTGTGCCTGGACAGCGTGGTGCATCATTTCCCCGAGCAGCGCCTGCCGTTCGACGGCCCGTCGGCGCGATCCCCCTGGTTCGCGCTCATGGAGCTGTCCGACAGCGAAAGCGAGCAGCATGGCCGCGAGCGCTTCGAGGCCGTGCTGGAGCAGGCCATCGAGGCCGGGGAAGCCCTGGACGCCGTGATCGCCGAGAACGTGGCGCAGGGCGCCGCGCTCTGGCACCTGCGCGAGAGCATTCCCCTGGCCGAGGCCAAGGCGGGAAAAAGCATCAAGCACGACATTTCCGTGCCGATCTCGCGCATCGCCCAGTTCATCGAAATCACCAACGCCAGGCTGCAGCAGCGATTTCCCGGCGTGCGGCACGTGATCTTCGGCCACCTGGGCGACGGCAACCTCCACTACAACGTGAGCCGCCCGGTGGATCAGGAAGAGGCCGGGTTCCTGGCGCTGCAGCCGGCGGTCTACGAGTTGGTCCACGACAGCGTGCGCGAGCATGGGGGGTCGATCAGCGCCGAGCACGGCATCGGCCAGCTCAAGCGCGACGAACTGACCCGCTACAAGAGTCCGCTGGAGCTTGAACTCATGAAGACCATCAAGCACGCGCTGGATCCCGCGGGGATCATGAATCCCGGCAAGTTGCTGGCGTGACCGGCCGGCCCCGCGACGACCGACAGCCCATGGCCGCCTCCAGCCCATCGCATGCCCGGGTCCTGATCGTCGAGGACGACGGCACCATCGCCGGCAATCTCTACACCTATCTCGAAGGCCGCGGCTTCGTGCCCGACGTGGCCTACGACGGCAACGCGGCGCTCGGCCTGCTCGAGGATTGCACGTTCGACGCCGTGGTGCTCGACATCGGGCTGCCCGGCCGCGACGGCCATGCGGTCCTGCAGACGCTGCGCACGCGCCGCGACGCGGTGCCGGTGCTGATCCTGACCGCCCGCGACGCGCTGGACGACAAGCTGACCGGTTTCGCGCTGGGCGCCGACGACTACCTGACCAAGCCCTTCGCGCTGGCCGAGGTCGAGGCCCGCCTGCGCGCGCTTATCAACCGCGCCGCCGGCGCGGTGGGGGATCCGGTGCTCGGATTCGGGCCGCTGCGTTTCGACAGCCGCACGCGCAGCGTCACGGTCGGCGATCGTCCCGTGCACCTGGCCCGCAAGTCCTGCCTGATCGTCGAGGCGCTGCTGCGCGACGCCGGGCGCGTGGTGTCGCGCGCCGAACTGGAGCATACGCTGTGGGGCGACGAACCGCCGTCCTCCGACGCCCTGCGCAGCCAGATCCACCTGCTGCGGCGGGCCCTGGCCGATGCCGGCTTCGACGGCATCGAGACCGTGCACGGCACGGGCTGGCGGCTCACGCCGGGTGCGGGCGGCGAACCATGACGCGGGCGGGGGCCGGCCCCTCCACGCTGACCCAGCGCGTGGTGCGCGCCCTGGTGGGCATCGTGGCCGTCTTCGTCGCGCTGCTGGCGTTGCTGGCCTACCTGACGTTCGACCAGATGGAGGACGACCTGGTCAACGATATCCTTTCCACCGAGACCGGGCGCGTGCTGGACCATATCGGTCGTGGCGACGTCTCGTTCCCCGCCGCCGGCCCGCTCGAACTGGGCGCCTCGATGCGGGCCTGGCTGGTGGCCGATGCGGCCGGCACGCAGAACCTGCCCGAGCCGTTGCGCGGGCTGAGCACCGGCCTGCATTTGCTCGAGCCGGGTCCCCACGTCTGGCACATCGACGTCGCCGACGCACCCACCGGCCGGCTCTACGTGCTGTACGACGCCACGGCGAACGAGACGCGGGTCACGGAGTTCGGCCTGATCGTGCTGGTCCTGGGACTGGCCTGCATCGTCGCGTCCTACGTGCTGGCGCGCAAGGTCGCGGCGCTGGCGGTGGGGCCCATGCTGGAACTGACCGACCGCCTGTCCACCTGGGCGCCGGGCGCGCCGGACCTGGCGGTCCAGCGCGACGACGAGGCGGGACGCCTGATCGAGGCCTTCAACCGCGTCCAGAACCAGGTCGACCGTTCCATCGCGCGCGAGCGCGAATTCTCGGCCAATCTCAGCCACGAGATCCGCACGCCGCTGGCCGCCCTGCGCTCGGATGCCGAGATCATGCTGCTCGATTCCACGCTCAAGCCCGATGCGTCCATGCGCCTGCGGCGCATGATGCGCGAAGTCGACAGCGTGGTGGCGGCCATGCAGAGCGTGCGCGCCCTGGCCAGCGAGCGGCCGGGCGACCGGCTCGACGTCGCGCTCGCCGAATGCCTGGACGACGCCTGGCGCGGCTATCGCGCGCAGGCCGGGCAGGCGGGGCTGCGGCTGGTCAACGCGCTGGCGCCGGACGACCGGCGCGAACTCGATCCCTATGCCCTGCTGATGGTCCTGCGCAATCTCATCCGCAACGCGATCGAGCATGCGGCGCCCGCGACCCTCACCGTGAGCGCCGTCGACGACGGCTTGCTGGTGGCCGACGACGGCGCCGGCATCGCGGCGGCCGACCTGCCTTTCGTGTTCGACCGCTATTACCGGGGCCGTCTCGGCGATACCTTTCCCGGCGACGCCGGCGACGACGCGGCCGAAACCCGCGGGCTGGGCCTGGCGATCGCCAAGCGCGTATGCGACATGCAAGGCTGGCGCCTGAGCGTGGAATCCGCCACCGAGGGGCCGCGGCGCGGCACCCGCTTCCTGCTGCGGTTCGACGCCGCCTGAGTCCCCTGGTCCGCCTTGCTCCCCGTCATGGCGGGCACGCGGGCCATTTGACGTTTATTCGATATCTTCGCCGTTACTCTGCCGGCATTCGAACGACAACGGATGTCTCATGCTCGCAGAAGGCTATGCCTGGCCCGCGCGGCGCGGGCCGGCGATCGGCGCCGACCGTGTGCGCTATCTCTTCACCCACGTATTCGGCATTACCCTGGCCCTGGCCCTGCTGGCCTGGGCCGCCAACCGGACGGGCCTGGACCTGCGACTCGCCTCCTGGCTCTACGACCCGGCCGCGCATGCGTTCCCGCTGCGGGATTCGCGCTGGCTGGACCTGCTGGGGCACCGCATCGTCCTGGTGTTTCCGGTCGGCCTGGGCGTGCTCGCCTTCGCCGCGGCGCTGGCCAGCTACCGGTTGCCTGTCCTGCGGCCGTGGCGGCCGGTGCTGTGGGCACTGGTGTTCACGCTTTGCCTGGTTCCGCTGGCGATCGGGCAGCTCAAGCATCACACGACCCTGCCGCGCCCCTACAACCTGACCCTGTTCGGCGGCTATGCCGCCTACCCCCTGCACTGGTGGGCCGCCTCGCGGGCCGAGGCCGGCGGGGCGCTGCCCAGCAGCCACGCGGGCGCGGGGTATGCCTTGCTGGTGCTGTATTTCTGCGGCTGGGCGCTGGACCGCCCGCGCTTGCGCTGGGGCGGGCTGGCGCTGGGGATCGCGGCGGGCCTGCTGTTCTCGTCCGTGCGCATCCTGCAGGGCGCGCATTTCCTGAGCCAGACGCTGTGGGCCGCGGCGCTGGTATGGCTGGTCGCCAGCACCTTGTTCCTGCCGCTGGTCGCGAGCCGGCGGTCCGCGTCGCCCGCGCGGCCCCGTACGCTGGATGCCGCCTGGCGCCGCCTGACCGGCGTCCAGGTCGTGCGCCGCTACACGCTGTGGGGGCTGGGCCTGTTGCTCGGCATGATGCTGCCCTTCCTGCATGCCGAATGGGGACCGGGGCATAGCCTGCACGAGGGCGTGGAGCAGGCCGGGCTGGTCCTGATCTTCCTGTCCATCCTGGGGCGCGCCTGGTGCTCCCTTTACCTGGGCGGTCGCAAGGGCCGCGAGCTGATGACCCAGGGGCCATACTCGGTCAGCCGCAATCCGCTCTATCTCTTCTCGCTGGTGGGCGTCGTGGGAATCGGCGCCCAATCGGGCAGCCTGCTGCTGGGGCCGCTCCTGGCCGTGGTGGTGTACCTGGTGTTCAGCCGGGTGATCGGCGAGGAGGAAAGCCTGCTGCGCCGGGCATTCGGCCCCGCATTCGACGAGTACTGCGGCCGGGTGCCGCGCTTCGGCCCCCGGCCGTCGGCCTGGCGCAGCGCCGAGCGGATCGAGATTTCCCTGCCCGCCCTCTGGCGCACGGTGCGCGACGCGCTGCCCTTCCTGCTGGCGCTGCCGATCTTCGAGGCTATCGAAACCTTGCAGCAATCCGGCTGGCTGCCCGTGCTGATCCATCTCCCGTAACAATTTGATGCCGGCTTGACGAGAATTCGACGGAAATTCCACGGGTTTTGCCCTAAGCTCGCGGGCTGTCCAACATGTCTCGTCATCCCATGGAAATATTGCGCCCGTCCGGCAGCCTGGCTGTGACCATGCCTGCTTCGCAACCCGCTTTCCGCGAGAGACCGTCATGCGCCGGCTGACCCTGCACTTCTGGGTGGCGGCCCTGCTCATGCTGACGCTGTCGCGCCTCGGGCTGAGCCTGTGGCTGTGGGACCGTGTCGAGGCGGCCGGCGGCCTGTGGCCCGTCATGCTGGGAGGGCTGCGCATCGACGCCGTCATGCTGGGCATGATGACCGTGGCGCCCGCGGTGCTCGCGCCGTGGTTCGGCCATCGTCCCCTGGCGGCCCGGCTCACGGCCTACTGGTACCGGTTCTGCTGGTTCCTGCTGGCGTTGCTGGAGGTTTCGACGCCCCAGTTCATCTCCGAATACGACACCCGCCCCAACCGGCTGTACTTCGAGTATCTGGTCCATCCCCGCGAAGTCGCCGCCATGCTCTGGCACGGCTACAAGGGCGTGCTGTTCGCGGCGTTCGTGGTCCTGGTGGCGGCCGTGTGGCTCTCGCGGCGGATGTTCCGCAGCGACCTGCGCGACGGCTTCATGCGCTGGTGGCAGCGGCCGCTGGCCTCGGTGGCCCTGCTGGCGGTGCTGGTGCTGGCGATACGCGGCACGCTGGAGCACCGGCCGATCAATCCGTCCGTGGTGGCGTTCAGCAACGACGCCATGGTCAACACACTGCCGCTGAATTCCTTCTACAACGTGACCAACGCCGCCTATCGCATGAAGGACGAGCGTTCGGCCGCGTCGCTCTATGGCCACATGGCCCCGGCCGAGATGAGCCGTATCGTGCGCGAAGGCGCCGGCCTGTCCGGCCCGCCCATGGACGCCGACATCCCGACACTGCATACCGAGCCGGCCAGCATGCATCGCGACAAGCCGCTCAACCTGGTCATCATTGTGCAGGAAAGCCTGGGCGCACAGTATGTCGGCAGCCTGGGCGGGCGCAACCTCACGCCCGAACTGGACGCGCTCGGCAAGGAAGGCTGGATGTTCCACCGGGCCTATGCCACCGGCACCCGCTCGGTGCGCGGCCTGGAGGCCCTGACCACGGGATTCCTGCCCACCCCGGCCGAAGCCGTGCTCAAGCTGCCGCGCTCCCAGCGGGGATTCTTCACGATCGCCGAACTGCTCGGCCGCCACGGCTACCGCTCGCGCTTCGTGTACGGCGGCGAGGCGCATTTCGACAATATGCGCGGGTTCTTCCTGGGCAACGGCTTCGACGAAATCGTCGACCAGGCGTCCTTCGTCAACCCGGTATTCGTGGGCTCGTGGGGCGCGTCCGACGAAGACATGTTCAACCAGGTCGACCGCCTGCTGCGCGCCGACGGCGACCGTCCCACCTTCACGCTGGCGTTCTCGGTGTCGAACCACACTCCCTGGGAGTACCCGCAAGGACGCATCCAGCCGGTGGGCGAGCCGGCCAGCGTGGACAATACGGTGCGCTACGCCGACTGGGCCATCGGCCAGTTCTTCAAGAAGGCCAGGCAGGCGCCCTACTGGAAGAACACGGTCTTCCTGATCGTGGCCGACCACGATTCGCGCGTCTTCGGCGCCAGCCTGGTGCCGGTGCGGCACTTCCACATCCCCGCGCTGATCCTGGGCGCCGACGTGGCGCCGCGCCAGGATGACCGCCTGATCAGCCAGGTCGACCTGGCGCCCACGCTGCTGTCGCTGATGGGCGTGGACAGTACGGATCCCATGCCCGGCGCGGATCTCACGCGCCGCACGCCGGATCGCGCGATCATGCAGTACGGCGACAACTACGGCTATCTCAAGGGAAATTCGCTGCTGGTGCTGGAGCCCGGCAAGGCGCCGCGGCAATTCCGCTACGCGGCGCCCGACACGCTGACGCCGGAGCCGCTGCAGCAGTCGCTGGCCACCGAAGCGCTGGGCCACGCCCTGTGGCCCAGCTGGGCCTATGCGGAGCAGCGCTACAGGCTGCCGGCGGCAGGCGGGCAGGCTGTCGCCGTGGGCGAACCCAGGCGATAAGGGCCGGCCGGCGCGGTCGCGGCATCGCCCGGCGGTCGGCATGGCCCGGGGACCGCGCCGCCCTCGTCCCGAAGCGGATCACCGCGCGGGCAGCACCCGGCCGGCGGACTCGCCGAAGCCGATGCGCGGATAGCCCGGTTTTTCGCAATACGCCCGCAGGATCACCTCGTCGCCGTCCTGCAGGAATAGCCGCTCCTCTCCCCATGGCAGCGTCAAGGGGCGCTTGCCGCCTTGCGTGAGTTCGAGCAGCGACCCCGCCTGTTCCGGCAGGGGGCCGGAAAGCGTCCCCGTGCCCAGCAGGTCGCCGGGCTGCAGGTTGCAGCCGTTGACGGTGTGATGCGCGATCAACTGCGACGCGGTCCAGTAGGCATCGCGGAAATTGCTTTGCGACAGGCGCGCCGGCGCCGCGCCCTGGGCGCGCGACCGCTCGGTGGAGATCAGCACTTCGAGGTGCACGTCGTAGGCGCCTTCGGCGCGGTTGCGCGGCGTATCCAGGTAGGGCAGCGGCTGCGGGTCGCCGGCCGGCCGTTCCCAGGCCGCGCGAAACGGCTCCAGCGCTTCGCGCGTGACGATCCAGGGCGAGAGGGTGCTGGCGAAATTCTTGGCCAGGAACGGCCCGAGGGGCTGGTATTCCCAGGCCTGCAGGTCGCGCGCCGACCAATCGTTGAGCAGGCACAGGCCGAACAGGTGGTCGTCGGCCTGTTCCAGCGCGATGCGTTCGCCCGGCGCATTGCCGTCTCCCACGAATATGCCCAGTTCGAGTTCGTAGTCCAGCCGTGCGCAGGGACCGAAGCCGGGCGGCTGGCCGTCGGCCGGCGGCCGGGTCTGGCCGACCGGCCGCGCGAAGGCCTGGCCCGATACGCCGATGCTGGAGGCGCGGCCGTGATAGCCGATCGGCACCCATTTGTAGTTGGGCAGCAGCGGCTGGTCGGGCCGGAATTGCTTGCCGACCGCGGTGGCGTGGTGCAGGGAGATGTAGAAATCGGTGTAGTCGCCGATGCGGGCCGGCAGGCCGTATTCGGCCTGGGCTTGCGGCACCAGCAGCGGCTCGATGTCCGCCTGCCGCGCACTGCCGGCGCGCAGCGCGCGCGACAGGGCCAGGCGCAGCGCCGACCATGCCGGCGCGCCTTGCGCCATCAGCGTGTTGAGGGGGCCTTCGGCGCAGGCCTGCAACGCCTGCGCGGCCGGGCCGTCGAAGGGGCGCAGCCGGGCCAGCGCCGCCAGGTCGAGGATGCGATCGCCGATCCCCACGCCGGCGCGCAAGGGTTCCTGGGTCCCGCGCCGCCGGAACATGGCGTAGGGCAGGTTCTGGATAGGGAAATCGCCGTCGTCGGCGCCGTGCACCCAGCTGCGCAGCCGGGGATCGTGGGTTTCGTTCAACTTGGGCATATCGGCTCGAAGCGTTGCGGGAAATGTGGAAAGGGAGTCCGCGGGACCGTCAGGGGCGCGCGGGATCGAAGTGCTTGCGCAGCTCCGACCACGACCGGTGGTAGTCGGCCTGCCGCTGCGGCGATTCCAGCGCGGCGCGGGTGGGACGGATGATGCGGCGGGTTTCGAACATGAAGGCCATGGTGTCGCGCAGGACCTGGGGCTGCCGGGTATCGATGGCGCTGGCTTTCTCGAAGGTGCCGGCATCGGGCCCGTGGCCGCTCATGCAGTTGTGCAGGCTGGCGCCGCCCGGCGCGAAGCCTTCGGCCTTGGCGTCGTACACGCCCTGGATCAGCCCCATGAATTCGCTGGCCACGTTGCGGTGGAACCAGGGCGGGCGGAACGTGTCCTCCATGACCAGCGTGCGCGGCGCGAAGGCCGCGAAATCCATGTTGGCCGTGCCCGGCGTGTCCGACGGCGAAGTCAGCACCGTGAAGATGGACGGATCGGGGTGGTCGTAGCTGATCGATCCGATCACATTGAAGCGCCGCAGGTCGTACTTGTAGGGATAGTGGGTGCCGTGCCAGGCGACCGCGTCCAGCGGCGAGTGGTCGAGCTCGGCGCGCCAGAAACCGCCGGCGAAGCGCGCGATCAGCTCGCAGTCGCCGTCGCGGTCTTCGTAGCGCGCGCAGGGCGCCTGGAAATCGCGCGCGTTGGCCAGCCCGTTGGAGCCGATGGGGCCCAGCTCGGGCAGGCGCAGCGGCGCGCCGAAATTCTCCAGCAGGTAGCCGCGCGCCGCGCCGTCGGGCAGTTCCACGCGCAGGCGGATGCCGCGCGGCACCACGGCGATCTCCAGGGGCTCGACGTCGAGCGTGCCCATTTCCGTGGCCAGCCGCAGACGCCCTTGTTGCGGGACGATCAGCAATTCGCCGTCTGCGTCGTAGAAATAACGATCCTGCATGGAGCGGTTGGCTGCGTACAGGTGGATGCCCACGCCGGCATGTTCCGCGGGGCTGCCATTGCCGCCCCACGCGGTGGTGCCTTCCAGGAAGTCGGTGGGAGCGTCCGGCAGCGGCAGGGGACTCCAGCGCATCTGGTTCGGGGAAACGGGCGCATTGCCGAAGTCGCTCAGCCAGCCGGGCCCGCCGGCCCAGGGCTCGAACGGCCGGTGCGCGGCCGCGGGACGGATGCGATAGAGCCAGGAGCGGCGGTTGTCGGCGCGCGGCGCGGTGAACGCGGTGCCCGAGATCTGTTCGGCATACAGCCCGTAGGCGCAGCGCTGCGGCGAATTGCGGCCTTGCGGCAGCGCGCCCGGCAGGGCTTCCGTGGCGTGGGCATTGCCGAAGCCGGTGAGATAGGAAAGGGAAGTCATCGCGCAGCCTCCAGCGGGACGATAGCCATGACTATAAAGATAAAGGGGAATTCGTTTTTATACAATCTATTTGAGATAAACGAAATCCCGTGGAGAAGAAGGACGGCAGCGGGCGTTTCATTATTACTTTAGATAACGTTGTCTAAAAAGGCCGGAGCAGGTAAATTAGATAACGATTTCTATCTTTTCCCGGCATGCGGGGCGTGGCCCGCTTTCCATGCCGCGGCCCGTCTGCGAGGAATTTCACTTGAACCCATCGTCCCCTTCCGGCCCGGATCCGGATCTCATCGTCGTCGGCGCCGGAGGCGCGGGACTGGCCGCGGCGGTCGCGGCCGCGCAGGCCGGCGCCCGCGTCCTGGTGCTGGAAAAACTCGCCGGACTGGCCGGCACCACGTCGCGCTCGGTGGGGTCGTTCGCCGCGGCCGGCACGCGCCTGCAGCGCGCGGCGGGCATCCGGGACAACGCGCAGGACTTCGCCGAGGACATCGTCCTGGCATGCAGCGAAACGGCCGAGCCCGCCGACGTGCGGCACATGCTGGCGCGCGAGGCCGCGCCCACGCTGGACTGGCTGGAGTCGATGGGCCTGGTGCTGGTTGGGCCGTTCCCGGAACCGCCCAACCGCGTGCCCCGCATGCACAACGCGGTGCCGGCCGGCATGAGCTATCTCAAAGTGCTGCACAAGGCGGCGCTCGGCGCCGGCGTGGAACTCCGCTTCGGGTGCCGGGTCGCGGAACTGCTGCGCGGCCCCACGGGCATCGCGGGCGTGTCCTATCGCCAGGACGGCGCGCAGAAACAGGTCCGGGCCCGCCTGGGCGTGATCCTGGCGGCCGGCGATTTCAGCGCGGACACCGGCCTGCGCGAACGCTTCCTGGCGGCCCCCGCCGTCGCGGCCGTGCCCATCAACCCGCAGAGCACCGGCGACGGCCACCGCATGGCAATGGAGGCGGGCGCGCAGATGCGCCGCATGGACGCGGTATTCGGCCCGCAACTGCGCTTTCCGCCGCCGGCCGCGGCGCCGTGGTTCCACCGCCTGCCTCATTGGCGCTGGCTGTTGCGCATCGCCGCCGCCTATGTCGCGCACATGCCCAAGGCCATGATCGCGCCGTTCGTGCGCCAGTTGCTGGTCGCCCATATGTCGCCGGCGCAGGGCCTGTTCGACGCCGGGTGCGTGCTGGTGGATTCCACCGGCCGACGCCTGGGCGAGGCGGGACGCGCCGTCGACGAACTGGCCGTGGCGCCGGGCGGCGCCGGCTACGTCATCGGCGACCGCCGCATCGCCGACCGCTTCCGCGCCTATCCCTATTTCATCTCGACGGCGCCCGGCGTGGCCTATGCCTATTTCCAGGACTACGAGCGCGGCCGGCCGGACCTGGTGCGCTGGGCGCCCGACCGGGCCGCGCTGGCGCGCGCGCTGGGGCTGGATGCGGATCTGCTGGCGCACAGCGCGGCCGGCCTGCAAGGCGAACTGTTCGCCCTGGGGCCGGTCCAGGCCATGCTCACCGTGACGGAAGGCGGCGCGCGCATCGATACTTCCTGCCGCGTGCTGGACGAGTCGGACCGGCCCATCCCCGGACTCTATGCCGTCGGCGCAGTGGGACAGAGCGGCCTGCTGCTCAAGGGCCACGGCCTGCACCTGGCCTGGGCCATGACGTCGGGCCGCGTCGCCGGCCTGGCGGCGGCCGGAGCCATGCCGGAGCCCGCCGCAGGCTAATAGAATGACGGGCGGAAAGCCGGCCGCCGGCATCGGCGGCCCGCCCATGGATTTCACTGGGAGCGGTATCGGTGCAAGGCAATAAGCGTGGCGGGGCGGACGAGCGGCGGACCAGGGCGCCTACCCTGGTGGATGTGGCCCGCGTTTCCGGCGTGTCGGTCAGCACGGCGGGCCGCGTGCTGCGCGAGGCCGACTACCCCGTCGATCCGGCCCTGGCCGAACAGGTGCGGGCAGCCGCGGCGCGCCTGGGATATGTCCCGAACATGGTGGCGCGCAGCCTGCGCGGCGGCGCCGCGCCCATGGTGGGCCTGGTGGTCGGCGACATGCTCGATCCGTACTACGGCCAGATCGCCGAGGCGGTGACCCAGCGCGCCGAATCGCCCCACGGCATGGCCGCCATCGTCTGCAATATGCAGCGCGATCCGCTGCTCGAGCTCAAGTATTGCCAGCGGATGTGGGAGCGCCGGGTGGCCGGCCTGGTCCTGGCCGGCGGCGGCTTCGACCAGTGGACGCACGCGGGACGCCTGTCGGCGCTGGTGGGCCAGATCGTGGCCGCCGGCATCGTCGTGGTGACCCTGAGCCCGCGCTCGCTGGACGTGCCCATGTTCTGCGTCGACAACGAACAGGTGGGCGCCATGATGGCCGGCCATCTGGTGGAGCATGGGCATCGCCGGATCGGCGTGATCACCGGGCCGGCGCAGGGCGAGGTCACGCAGCAGCGGCTGCGCGGCGTGACGCAGGTGCTCGCCGGGGCGGGAGTCTTGTTCCAGGTGCTGCATACGGAATATTCCGCGCAGGCGGGGGCGCAGGGCGTGTCCCGCATGATGGCGGAGAATCCCGGCCTGACGGCCTTCCTGGTCGGGTCCGACACCGTGGCGCTGGGCGTCATCGACCGGCTCAAGGAAATGGGCCGTTCGGTGCCGCGGGATATTTCCGTCGTCAGCGTGGGCAATACGCCGCTGGCCGGCTGGATCGAGCCGCGCCTGACCACCGTCGATCCGGGACTGCCGGCCTGTTGCGAGGCCGCGCTGGACTACATCGCCGCTCGCGTGCGCGGCGAACCGGCGCCGGCCGCCGGGCCGTTTCCCGTGACCCTGGCCGAACGCCTGTCGGTGGCGCGCCCGCCTTCCTGATGCCTGCTCGCCGGCCGGGACGGGCCCGGCTTGACGCCCGCCGGCAAGCTTTCTATACTCTTTAGACATCGTTGTCTGAGATCGGGGCCGCCGGCGCGCGGGATCCGCCGGCATTCTCCCTTTCAATCCCGAGCCTTTCGCGTCGAATCCCCATCCGTCCAGGAGCCCTCATCCATGTCCAGCACCAATGCAAGCGTTTCAGATAACGTTATCTATGACCGCCGCGAAGACAAGCCCGTGGTGATGTCCGGCCTGTATCCGGCCACGGTCACGCCTTTCGCCGCCGACCTCTCGGTCGATTGGTCGGCGCTCGAGCGCCATCTGCGGGAAACCGCCGCGGTCGACGGCGTCGAAGGCCTGGTGGTCAACGGGGGCCTGGCCGAGCTGCTGCAACTGACCGCGGACGAGCAGGTCGAGATTGTCAAGCTGGCGCGCCGCCTCTGCGCTCCCGGCCAATTGGTGGTGGCCGGCATCGACGGCCGCAGCGCCAGGACCGTCGTCGAGCAGGCCTTGCGCCTGAAGGCGGCGGGCGCCCAGGCGCTGCTGGTGTTCCCGCCGTTCGACGTGCGCGCCTATCGCCGGCTGGCGGCCGACCCCGACTCGGTCTACCGCTTCTTCGCCGAGCTCGACCGCGACGCGGACCTGCCCCTGATCGTCTTCCAGTATCCGCCGCACAGCGGCAGCGCCTATTCCATGGATGCGCTGCGCCGGATCGCGGGATTGCGCAACGTGGTGGCGATCAAGGCCGCCTCGGGCACCACGCCCACTTACGTGGAGCTGTGGGACGCGCTGCACGAGCAGGTGTCCGTGCTGGCGGCGGTCGATTCCCCGCCGCTGCTGGACATGCTGATGCACGGCTCGCACGGCGCCCTGATCGGCATCAGCGCCATCGTGCCGGAGATCTGGGTGGAACTGTTGCGCGCCGCGGCCGCCGGTGACCGCCAGGCGGCGACCGCGGTGTTCGAGAAGGCCTGCAAGCCCCTGATGGCGTCGGTCTTCGAGAACCAGCAGCCCAAGCGCCTGACCAACGAAGCGGCCGCCACCAAGGAGGCGCTGGTGCTGCTGGGACAGATCCCGTCATCGCGCGTGCGTCCGCCCGCCGTCGACGTGGACGAGTCCGTCACCGCCGAAATCCTGCAGTCGCTGCGCGACGCGGAACTGCTCAAGCACTGAGGCGAGCCGGATCCGGACGCCCAGCCCGCCCGCCGTCGGCCGACGGCGGGCGCCATTCTAGGAGACACAGATGTCGTTCCATCGCTATTTCACGGCTGCCCTGACGGCGCTGTGCGCGTTCCTGGGCACGGGCGCGGTCCAGGCCCAGGCCGATTACCCCAGCAAGCCGATCCGGCTGCTCGTTCCGTTCTCCCCCGGCGGTCCCACGGACGTGCTGGCGCGGGTGGTCGGCGAACGCCTGACCGATCGCCTGAAGGTGCCCGTCATCGTCGAGAACCGCGCCGGCGCCAGCAGCATCATCGCCACGGAGGCGGTGGCCAAGTCCGCCCCCGACGGCTATACCTTCCTCGTGGGCTCGCCCGCGACCGCCAGCAATATCAAGCTGTTCCAGTCGCTGCCCTACGACACGCTGGCCGACCTGTCGCCGGTGGTGCAATTCGCGTCCACGCCTTACTTCCTGATCGTCAATTCCAAGGTTCCCGCCAAGTCGGTGGGCGAGCTGCTGCAACTGCTCAAATCCAAGCCTGACGGCGTGGCCTATGCCTCGGCCGGCCCCGGCAGCCCGGGCAACCTGACGGCCGAGCTGTTCAACATGATGGCCGGCGTCAAGATGCTGCACGTGCCGTATCGCGGCACCGGTCCCGCGCTGATCGACCTCGTTGGCGACCAGGTGCAGGTCATCTTCGCCGGCCTGCCCTCGACGGCGGCGCTGATCGACCAGGGCAAGCTCAAGGTCCTGGCCGTGGCCGATGCCCAGCGCTCGGAATTCCTGCCCGACGTGCCCACCGTCTCCGAGTCCGGCGTGCCCGGCTTCGAGGCGGATTCGTGGTTCGGCCTGTTCGCGCGGGCCGGCACGCCGCCCGAGATCGAGGCGAAGATCTCGGCCGTCATCGCCGAAGTGCTGGCCGAGCCCGCGATCCGCGAGCGCTACAAGGGCCTGGGCGCGGTGCCCGTGGTTCGCCCGCCGAAGGAATTCAAGGAATTCTTCCGCAGCGAAGTCGATAAGTGGGGCAAGGTGATCGAGACCGCGGGCGTCAAGCCCGAGTGAGTGTCCGGCGGCCTTGCAAGAGGCCGGATTGCCGCGTAGCCCGGAGCGGCCGCGGGCCCGGCGCCTATACCGCGGCGCGCGCCCGTTCCAGCGCTTCGCGCAGCACTTGCATGTCGCCGACATGGTTGGCCAGCAGCAGCACCAGCGCCGCGTTCATGGCCTGGCTCTGTTCCGGCGTCAGGCCCCGATGGGCGTCGATCAGGGCTTCGTAGAAGTCGTCCGGCGCGGCCAGGTTGAGATCGATCCGCAGGCGGCTCATGCCCGGGCTCCCGAGGCAGGAAAGTCATGCGCGTCGCCGCGCGCCAGGGCACAGTCACGCGCGGCGCGCACGCGCCGCGGTTCGAACCGGCGCCAGCGCGCCGCGACGTGCTGGTCGGGACGGATCAGATAGCAGGTGCCCGGCCGGCCGTCGTAGCGCCGGGCCAGCCAGCCTTCGGCATCGACGACCTGGGCGATGCCGTCCTCGTGCGCGCCGGGAGGCGATTCCGCGCCGCGCACGAGTATCGTGCGCACGGGCACGTCGTCGCGCGCCAGATCCTCCAGCGCCCCGCGGTCGGCGTCCCGCGGATCGTCGCAGAACACCGCAAGCATGAAGTCGCCCGGCAACTGCGCCAGCCACCAGTCGGGCCGCCCGTTGCGCAGCACGGGCGCATCGAGCGCCACCGTCCCTGGCGCCATGGGGCCCTCGAAGCGGTCTGCGTCGGGCGTGTTCAAGGGCGACGTCCGGTAGGCCGAAGGCACCGAGAGGCGGCCGCTGTTGACCAGCGCGCGGGCGAAGGGATGGTCCCTGGCGAGCTTGAGGACGGTATTGCGGAACAGGCGGCTGACCTCGCTCTTGGGCGTGATGAAATCGGTGGCGCGCGAGGAATTCAGGATGTTCTCGTCGGCCGCGTATTCGCGTTCCAAGCAATACGTATCGAGCAGGGCCTCCGGCGCGGCGCCCGATATGACGGCCTCCAGCTTCCAGGCCAGGTTCTCCGCGTCCTGTACGCCGCTGTTGGCCCCGCGCGCGCCGAACGGCGACACGCGATGCGCGGCGTCCCCGGCGAACAGCACGCGGCCGTGCCGGAAGCAATCCATGCGTTCGCAGGCGAAGGTATAGAGACTGACCCATTCCAGTTGGAATTCCGCCCGGGGACCCAGCAGCGCGCGCAACAGCGGCAAGACGTTCTCCGGCTTGACGGCCTCGACCGGATCGGCGTCCCAGCCCATCTGGAAGTCGACGCGCCAGATGTCGTCCGGCTGGCGATGCAGCAGGACCGATTGGCCGGGATGGAAGGGCGGGTCGAACCAGAACCAGCGTTCGGGCGGAAAGTCCGCGTGCATGCGGATGTCGGCGATCAGGAAACGGTCGCGGAACACGCGGCCGTGCGCTTCCCGGCCGAGGATCCTGCGCATGGGCGAACGCGAACCGTCGCAGGCCAGGACCCAGTCCGCATGCAGCGCGTGCGTACCGTCGGGGGTTTCGACCGTCAGCTCCACGCCGTCGGCCAGCGCCCGCGCGCCGACGACCTTGTGCTTCCAGCGCAGGTCGATGCCGGGCCGCCGCGCGGCGTGTTCGAGCAGATAGCCTTCGCAGTAGTACTGCTGCAGGTTGATGAAGGCGGGGCGCCGGTGGCCGGGTTCGGGCAGCAGGTCGAAGCGCCAGACCTCGCCGTCCTGGAAGAAGATCCTGCCCACGTTCCACGACACGCCCTTGTCGGCCATGCGCTGGCCCAGCCCCAGACGGTCCCAGATTTCCAGCGTGCGCTTGGCGAAGCAGATGGCGCGCGAACCCGTGGACAGCCGGCAATCGTCGTCGAGCAGCACGACCGGCAGGCCGCGGCCGGCAAGGTCGATGGCGGCAGTCAGGCCTACCGGGCCAGCGCCCACCACGACCACGGGATGGCGCGCGGGCATGGCTGCGCGGGCGTCCGGATGCGGGCGATAGGGAAACTCCAGCGCTTGGTAATCGGCGTCTGCCATGATTGTCTCCCGGCGCCCGCCTGTGCGCGGCGGGTCGCCGCCGCCGGTCTCAGGATTCCAGCTGCTTCCACATTTCCAGGTCGCGCTCGGCCGTCCAGATGCGCGGATCGTCGTGCCCCGTGGCCTCATCGTACGCCCGCGAGACGTCGAACGGCATGCAGTGATCGAAGATGACCCATTCGCTGTAGCGCGGTTTCATGAAGTCGTAGGTCTCGCGGTAGATCGTCTTGAGATCCTTGCCTTCGGCCGCGCCGCGGTTCACGCAGGCATAGAGATCGGTCAGGAAGGCGCGGGTGCCGGCCAGGCCCTTGCGCACTTCCTCCGCCGAGGCCAGCGCCGGGCCGCGGCCGGGCACCATTTTCTCGGCCTGGAACCGCGCCAGCCGGTCCAGCGTGGCCGGCCATTCGCGGAAATAGGCGTCGCCGGCATAGGGCGTGGACTGGTATTCGACCAGGTCGCCCGCGAACAGGATCTTCTGTTCCGGCAGCCAGGCGATGGTGTCGCCCTTGGTGTGGCCGCGCCCCACCTGCATGATCCTGACTTCCAGGTTGCCCAGGTCGACCGTCATTTCGCCCTGGAACGTCATGGTCGGCCAGGTCAGGCCCGGCGGGATCGATTCGACCGCGCGGAACAGCCGCGGAAAGCGGCCGATCTCGCTGGCCTTGTCCTGCTCGCCGCGCTCGACGATCAGGTCGTACGTGTCGCGGCTGGCCAGGATTTCCTGCGCCTGGTAGGCCGAGGCGCCGAAGACCCGCACCGCGTGATAGTGCGAGAGCAGCACGTACTTGATGGGCTTGTCGGTGACTTCGCGGATGCGCCGGATCACGTCCTGCGCCATGACCGGCGTGGCCTGGGTGTCTATCACCATGACGGCTTCGTCGCCGATGACGACGCCGCTGTTGGGGTCGCCCTCGGCCGTGTAGGCGTAGGCGTTGTCGGACAGTTTGTCGAACGACACGACCTTGTCCTGCAGGTCGGCGTGCGAGGCGAATTGCTTGGCCATGGCGTGTTCCTCCGGTGATGGAACTACTATAGCCACGAATTCGTTTTTGCTCAACGGATTCGTTATAGACGAATCAGACTTTCTGGCAGCGCGGACAGTAATAGGTCGCCCGCTGGCCCTGGACCAGGCGCCGGATGGGCGTGCCGCAGACGCGGCAGGGCTGGCCCTCGCGCTCGTAGACGGCGGCATGGATATCGAAATAGCTGCCGGGTTCGCCGCCCGCGCCCACGTAGTCGCGCAGGGTGGTGCCGCCGGCTTCCAGGGCGTCGGCCAGCGTGGCGCGGATGGCCTGGGCCAGGCGCTCGCAGCGCGCCGGCGACAGGCGTCGCGCCGGGGTGCGGGGGTGGATGCGGGCGCGGAACAGGCTTTCCGAGGCATAGATATTGCCCACGCCCACCACCACGTCGCCCGCCAGCAGCGCCTGCTTGACCGCGACGGAACGGGCGCGCCAGCCGCGGTGCAGCCAGGCGCCGTCGAAGCGGGGGTCGAAAGGCTCGATGCCCAGCCCGGCCAGCAAGGGATGCGCGGCGACCGGCCCGGCCTGTTCCGGGTGCCAGAGCACGGCGCCGAAGCGGCGGGGATCGTGCAGGCGGAAGGTGGCGTCCTCGAACACCCATTCGACGTGGTCGTGGCGGCGCACGGGCTCGTCCGGGCCGACGCGGCGCAGCGAGCCCGACATGCCCAGGTGCACGAGCTGCGTGCCGTGCTCGAAGCGCAGCAGCAGGTATTTGCCGCGCCGCGCGCATTCCAGCACGACGCGGCCCGCCAGCACGGCCGCCAGGTCGTCCGGGACCGGCCAGCGCAGGCGCGGTTCGCGCACGACCAGGCGCAGCAGCCGGCGGCCGGTCATGACGGAGTCGATTCCCCGCCGGGTGGTCTCGACTTCGGGCAGTTCGGGCATGGGCCAGGTGCTAAGATGATCGATTGAAGTGTGCTGGATTTTGCCATCAACCAGGCGGATCGCGTGAAGTCGTCGTATATGCAATTGAAATCGATATGGGTAGCGTGCCTGCTCGCGCTATCGTGCACGCAAAGTCCGGCCGCGCAGGTGCAGCCGGGCCCCGGCACGCCGACCGCAGGCGTCGTCATGCCGGGCCCCGAAACGCAGATGCCGGCCCCCGAGACAGAGGTGATCCGCCTGCGCGCGGGGCAATTGCCCGAAGTCACCCTGTCGGCCGACATCCTCTACCGTATCCTTGCCTCCGAGATCGCGGCCCAGCGCGGCGTCTACGGCACGGCCGCCAACACCCTGCTGGAGCTGTCGCACGACACCAGCGACCCGCGGCTGGCGCGGCGCGCCCTCGAATTCTTCCTGGCCGGCGGCAATCTCAAGGGCGCGCTCGATGCCGCCCGCTACTGGGCCCGCCTGGCTCCCGACGACACCGAAGCCGGCGCCACCGAACTGGCGCTGGCCGCCGCCTCGGGCCAGACCGAAGGCCTGGCCGACGCCTTGCGCAAGCGCATCGACGACGCGTCCGACAAGCCGGCCGCCATCGCCCAGGCGCTCGCGGTATTGGGCCGCATGCCCGATCGCCGCAGCGCTTTGGCCATACTCGACGAATCCCTGTCCGACTCGGCGCGCAAGCTGCCGGCGGCCCACCTGGCGCTGGCCGACATGGCGCAGGCCGCGGGCGACCACGCGCGCGCCGCCTCCGAGGCGCGCGCCGCGCTGGCCGCCGCGCCCTCGTCCGAAGACGCCGCGCGCCGCGCGCTGGAATACGGCCTGCCGGTCGACGCCGATCGCGCGCTGGCCGATGCCCGCGCCTTCGCGCAGCGCCATCCCGATGCCCGCAAGCTGCGGCTCATGCTGGCCAGCCAGTTGGCCGACCGCGGCGGCTACGACGACGCGCTCGCCGAACTGGCGTCCATGTCGAAGCGCTCGCCCGAGGACTTCGATCTGCTTTTCATGCAGGCCCAGGTCAACTATCGCGCCCACCGCCTCGACGAGGCGCAGCGCCTGCTGCGCCAGTACGTGGACGTGCAGACCCAGCGCGGGATGACCTCCCTGCCGGGCACGACCGACGCCGACGTCGCGATTGCCGACGCCTACCTGCTGTTGTCGCGCGTGGCCGAGGACCAGGGCCGGCTGGACGACGCGGTGGCCGAGCTCGATCACATCGACGATCCGGCGGTGCGCTATTCGGCGCGCATGCGCCAGGCCGGCCTGCGGGCCAAGCAGGGCCGGGTCGACGACGCGCTGGCGCTGATCCGCGCCGCCGATCCGCAGGACGACGAAGAAGAAACCCTGGGCCAACTGACGTCGGCGCAGATCCTGCGCGACGCCGGCCGCCTGGACGAAGCCATCGACCTGCTGGTCAAGGCCAACGCGGACACGCCCGACACCACCGAGATCAAGTACGAGCTCGCCATGCTCTACGAGCGCAAGGGCAACATCGCCGAGATGGAGCGCCTGCTGCGACAGGTGATCGTGCTGGACCCCGACCACGCCCATGCCTACAACGCGCTGGGCTACACGCTGGCCGACCGCAACGTGCGGCTGCCGGAAGCCCTCAAGCTGGTCACGCACGCGCTGGAATTGTCGCCGGGCGATCCCTTCATCCTGGACAGCATGGGCTGGGTCAAGTACCGCATGGGCGACCGGGAGGCGGCCATCGGGTATCTCGAACGCGCCTACCGGAAGCGGCCCGAGGCCGAAATCGCGGCCCACCTGGGCGAGGTCCTGTGGGTCCAGGGGCGGCGCGAACCGGCCCTCAAGGTCTTCCGCGACGCCGCCGCCAAAGACGGCGACAACACGACCCTGCGCGATACGCTCAAGCGGCTGGGGGTCGGGTTGTGAGCCTGCCGCGGGCCCTCCGCGCGCCGCGCGGCGTCCTGGCGTGGCTGGCGGTCGCCTGCCTGGCGCTGGCCGGCTGCGCGACGCCCAGGCCGCAGCCGGGGGCCGCGCAGGTCGCCGGCGTCGAAGCCTTGTCGCGCACCGGCCGCTTCGCCGTGCGGGTCGAAGAGGCCGGCGGCCGGCAGGACGCCGTGCAGGGCGGTTTTTCCTGGCGCGACGACGGGCGGCGGCTGACGCTCGACCTGGTCAATCCCCTGGGATCCACGCTGGCCCGGGTCGAAGCCGCGGGCGGCATGGCCACCTTGCGGCGTTCGGACGGCAGCGTCACGCAGGCGCCGGGCGCCGACGCGCTGGTCGAAGACGTCCTGGGCAGCCCCATTCCGGTGGCCGGCCTGCGCGACTGGATGCGCGGCCGGACAGCCGACCAGCCGCCGGCCGGCGCGCTGGCGCGCGATCCCGAAGGGCGGCCGTCGTCCTTCACGCAAGGGGGCTGGGAAGTCCGCCTGTCCCGCTACGACGCGCAAGGGCCGCTGCTGCTGTCCATGGAGCGCCACGACGCCGGGCGCCGCATCACCGTGCGGCTGGTCGCGGACCCGTCCTGAATCCCGCCGCGGCCCGCTCTGCCGTCTCGATGACCCTGTACGACATACCGGCGCCCGCCAAGCTCAATCTGTTCCTGCACGTGGTGGGGCGCCGCGCCGACGGCTATCACTTGCTGCAGACGGCGTTTCGCTTCGTCGATCTGCAGGACACCCTGCATATCGAGTCGCGCGCCGATGGCCGCATCTCGCGCGCGACCGAACTGCCCGGCGTCCCGGAAGACGCCGACCTGACTTTACGCGCCGCGCGCGCCCTGCAGCGCGCCGCGGGCGTATCGGCGGGCGCCAGCATCGCCCTGGAAAAGCGCATCCCCTCGGGCGGCGGCCTGGGCGGAGGGTCCAGCGACGCGGCGAGCGTCCTCGTCGCGCTCAATCGGCTCTGGAACACGGGCCTGTCGCGCGCGCAATTGATGGAACTCGCGTTGCCGCTGGGCGCCGACGTCCCGGTGTTCGTCTTCGGCCGGGCGGCGTTCGCCGAAGGGGTGGGCGAACGGCTGACGGCGCTCGAGCTGCCGGCGCGCGCCTACCTGGTCGTGCAGCCTGACGTCCACGTGCCGACCGCCGCCGTATTCGCCGCGCCGGAATTGACAAGGGACAGCAAACCCGTCACAATAGCGGACTTTTCTGCTGCACCTGGTTACGTGTCGGTCCATGACCGCGCGGGGGGCGAGACGGCAGGGGGTCCGGGCGGTGCGCGCACGCGCGCATTTGGCCGCAACGATCTCGAGCCGGTGGTGTTTCGCCGTTACCCCGTCGTGTCGCGCACCGCGGCGTGGCTGGCGCAACAGGGACTGGACGTCCGCATGTCCGGTTCCGGCGCCTGTCTCTTCGCCGAGTTCGACGAACTGCGCGACGCCATTTTGGCGCAACAGGAAATCGCCGTTAAAATGCGCCTCGCGGATCGCGATGCGCACGGGCGGGAAGCCTACCCGGACGGGCGGGCTATTCGATCGGTCCTGGCTTGCCGGGGGCTGGGCGAACACCCGCTGCGGCATTGGATCGCAAGCTAGTTGGGGAGTCGCCAAGCTGGTTAAGGCACCGGATTTTGATTCCGGCATGCGAAGGTTCGAATCCTTCCTCCCCAGCCAACTTAATGCCAAACCTAAGAGCTGTTGAACCTGTCGGTCGAGTGGTAGCTGCGGGTTCAGCAGCTTTGTCGTTTCAGGTCACGAATCGTCATCCGCATCATGGCACAAGAAAGCTTCATGATTTTCACGGGGACGGCCAACACGCGGCTGGCCGTCGACGTGGTCAATCACCTGGACATGTCCCTGGGCAAGATGACGGTGGGCCGGTTCTCCGACGGCGAAGTCATGGTCGAGATCAACGAGAACGTGCGCGGCAAGGACGTCTTCGTGCTCCAGCCGACCTGTGCCCCGACCAACGACAACCTCATGGAAATCATGGTCATGGTCGATGCGCTGCGCCGCGCGTCGGCCGGGCGCATCACCGCCGCCATCCCGTATTTCGGCTATGCCCGCCAGGACCGCCGCCCGCGCTCGGCGCGCGTGGCCATCTCGGCCAAGGTGGTGGCCAACATGCTGCAGGTGGCCGGCGTCGACCGCGTGCTGACCATGGACCTGCACGCCGACCAGATCCAGGGCTTTTTCGACATCCCGGTCGACAACATCTACGCCGGTCCGATCCTGCTGGGCGACATCTGGCGCCACAACTACTCGAACCTGGTGGTCGTGTCGCCCGACATCGGCGGCGTGGTGCGCGCCCGCGCGCTGGCCAAGCAACTGGAAGCCGACCTGGCGATCATCGACAAGCGGCGTCCGCGCGCCAACGTGTCGGAAGTCATGAACATCATCGGCGAAGTCGACGGCCGCACCTGCGTCATCATGGACGATATGGTCGACACCGCGGGCACGCTGTGCAAGGCGGCCCAGGCGCTCAAGGAGCGCGGCGCCGGCGCCGTGTACGCCTATTGCACGCACCCGGTGCTGTCGGGCGGCGCGATCGAGCGCATCGCCGCTTCCGAGCTCGACACCCTGGTGGTGACCGACACCATCCCGCTGTCGGAATCGGCGCGGGCCTGCACCAAGATCCGCCAGCTGTCGTGCGCGCCGCTGCTGGGCGAAACCATTTTGCGCATTTCGAACGCCGAGTCCGTCAGCTCGCTGTTCGTCGATTGATCCGTTTTCGTTGCGGGCCGCTGGTCGCGGCAGCCCGCAATTTTCCGCCGCGATCCCGCGGCATTCGCAACCGGGCGGCTTGCCGCCCAACGTCTGGAGTCATCCATGAAATTCAATGCCACCTCGCGTAGCGTACAGGGAACGGGTGCGAGCCGCCGCCTGCGCCGCGCGGGCCGCGTTCCCGCCATCGTCTACGGCGGCCCGGCCCAGCCCCTGAACATCGAAGTCGACCACAACGAAATCTTCCACGCCCTGCGCAAGGAAGAATTCCATTCGTCGATCCTCGAGATGCAGCTCGACGGCAAGGGCCAGCAGGTGCTGCTGCGCGCCGTGCAATGGCACGCCTACAAGCCGCAGGTCCTGCACCTGGACTTCCAGCGCGTGGCCGCCGACCAGGCGCTGCACACCAAGGTGCCGCTGCACTTCATCAACGCCGAGAACTCGCCGGCGGTCAAGCTCAGCTCCGCGGTCGTGACCCACCCGATCACCGAACTCGAGATCACCTGCCTGCCGGCCGACCTGCCGCAGTTCATCGAAGTCGACCTCGGCAATCTGCTGGCGGGCGCCTCGCTGCACCTGGCCGACATCAAGCTGCCCAAGGGCGTGACCTACCTGTCGCACGGCGGCGACGCCAACCCCGCGCTGGCGACCGCCCTGGTCAAGGGCGGCGGCGCGAGCGACGACGAAGGCGCCGCGCCGGCCGAAGGCGAAGCCGACCCGGCCGCCTGAGCCCGCGTTCCCGTGCCGGGGGCCGTGCGCCCGGCGAGGCCGAAGCCCCTCCTTGCGAGGGGCTTCGTTTTGGTCTTTGCCCGAAGCCCTCCGCGAGAAGCGCGGTTCGGCCCTTGCATGGCCCGCGAAGCGGGAAGTGGACGTCGACGTGCCGGCATCGGGTTCACGACGCGGCCGTGCGTGCCGGGACCCGTTCAGGGGCGCGGCGCGGGGGCGTTTCCCGCGGCCGTCCCCCGGCGTCCTGCCGTATAGTGTGGCTTGCCGCAACAGTCCCCGATATTTTCCATGCCCGCTGCACCCATACGCCTGATCGTCGGCCTCGGTAATCCCGGCGACGAATACGAACGCACCCGGCACAACGCCGGCTTCTGGCTGGCCGACCGGGTGGCGGACGATCTGCGGGGCGCTTTCGCGCTCGAGAAGGCTTTCTTCGGCCACGTCGCCAAGGTCCGGCACAAGGGCGAGAACATCCTGCTGGCCAAGCCCATGACCTATATGAACCGCTCGGGCCAGGCCGTGGGCGCGCTGGCGCGCTTCTACAAGCTGCCGCCCGAGCAGGTCCTGGTGCTGCACGACGAGCTCGACCTGGCGCCGGGGCAGGTCAAGCTCAAGCAGGGCGGTGGGCATGCCGGGCACAACGGGCTCAGGGACATCCAGGCGGCCCTGGGCAGCCCCGCGTTCTGGCGCCTGCGTCTGGGCATCGGGCATCCGCGCGCGCTGGGGCTGGTGCAGCCGGTGGTGGACTTCGTGCTGCACCCGCCGCGCCGCGAAGAGCAGGACGCCATCGACGCCATGCTCGACCGCTGCCGCGCCGTCGTGCCCTGGATGCTGGACGGCGACTACGACCGCGCCGCCCGGCAACTCCACGCCGCCTGACCGCACGCCATGGACCGCGCCGCTCCGGGCTTCGGCCGCGAATTGCGGGAATTCCTGCGCTTCGTCGGCCGGCCCGCGCTCTCGCCGCGCTGGCCCGGCATGCGCGCCGGCGACGGCTGGAGCCGCGACTGGCGGCCCGGCGCGGGCTGGCGGCGGCTGCTGGCCTGGGCCGGCTGCCTGTGGGCGGTGAACCTGTTCGCGCTCGGCCCGGTGGCGCTGGCCGCGGCGGGGGCGGGCGGGGCGTCGCCGCGCATCGACATCCACGCGCTGCCCGTGCTGCAGGCCATCCTGTGGGCGCCGATCGCAGAGGAACTGCTGTTCCGCTACGGGTTGCGCCGACCGTTCCAGGCCCTGTGGATGGTGCCGGTCATGGCGGTCGCGGTGCTTTCGGGTCCGCACGGCTGGACCGCCGCCATGGTGGCCGCCGCCGTGCTGCTCTGCCGGCGCCAGTCGCGGCAGGCGCGCGCGCCGGCGCGGGCCCGGATCCGGCCCTGGCTGCGGGCCTATCGCCGCGGCTTTCCATGGGTCTTCCACCTGGCGGCGCTGGCCTTCGCGGCCGTGCACCTGAACAATTATTCGCTGAACCAGATGCCCATTTGGATGATGCCGATGCTGGTGTTGCCCCAATGGGTCACCGGCCTGGCGCTCGGCTGGATGCGGGTGCGGCGCGGCATCGGCGCGTCGATCGGGCTGCACGCGGTGTTCAACGCGGGGCCCATGCTGTTGGTGTGGACCATCGTGCAACTGGCGCCGGACGCGGCCCTGCAGTAGGCGGCGGCCCGGGCGGGGCGGTCCGCCGTGCGGGGACGGGCGTCCTGCGGCAAGGCTACAATCGCCATCTTTCCCGGCGGCATGCGCGCGGGTCCGTCGAGCCAGGGTGTCCGGTTCGCGCGCCTGCCGCCCGCCAACCCGAAGGGCCGCGCCCGGCATTGCCCGGCCGGCGGCCGATGCCGCGCCCGGGTCCCCGCCGGACCGGCGCGCCACGACAAAAGGAATCCAGCATGGCTTTGCAATGCGGCATCGTCGGCCTGCCCAACGTGGGCAAATCGACGCTTTTCAATGCCCTGACCCGCGCGGGCATCGCGGCGGAAAACTACCCCTTCTGCACCATCGAGCCCAACGTGGGCGTGGTGGAAGTGCCCGATCCGCGCCTGCAGGCGCTGGCCGATATCGTGCATCCCGAGCGCATCATGCCGGCCACGGTGGAGTTCGTCGACATCGCCGGCCTGGTGGCCGGGGCCAGCAAGGGCGAGGGCCTGGGCAACCAGTTCCTGGCGCACATCCGCGAGACCGATGCCATCGTCAACGTGGTGCGCTGCTTCGAGGATCCCAATGTGGTGCACGTGGCGGGCCGCATCGATCCGATCGCCGACATCGAGGTCATCGAGACGGAGCTGGCGCTGGCCGATCTGCAGACCGCCGAGAAGGCCTTGCAGCGTCATCTCAAGACGGCCCGCTCCGGCGACAAGGACGCGCAGCGCCTGGTCGCGGTGCTGGAGAAATGCGTCGCTCACCTGAACGAGGCCGGGCCGATCCGTTCGCTGGGACTGGCGGAAGAAGAGCAGGCGCTGATCGCGCAACTGTGCTTCATCACGGCCAAGCGGGCGATGTACGTGGGTAACGTCAGCGACGACGGCTTCACCGACAACCCCTTGCTGGACAAGCTGACCGAATTCGCCGCCGCGCGCAACGCGCCGGTGGTGGCGATCTGCGCGGCCATCGAATCGGAAATCGTCGACCTGTCCGACGAGGACCGCGACGTGTTCCTGGCCGACATGGGCATGGAGGAACCCGGCCTGAACCGCCTGATCCGCGCCGCGTTCAAGCTGCTGGGCCTGCAGACCTATTTCACCGCGGGCGTCAAGGAAGTGCGCGCCTGGACCGTTCCCGTCGGCGCCACGGCACCGCAGGCGGCCGGCGTCATCCACACCGACTTCGAGCGCGGCTTCATCCGCGCGCAAACCATCGCCTATGACGACTATATCGCCTGCAAGGGCGAACAGGGCGCCAAGGAAGCGGGCAAGATGCGGGCCGAAGGCAAGGAATACGTGGTGCAGGATGGGGATGTGATGAATTTTTTGTTCAACGTGTGATCAACGTCTGACGATTTTGGCTGGATCTCGGTGGCGCTCAGTAGCGCTTGGTGGACAGGTTGTCCCATTTGAAATCAATGGGTTGCGTAAACAATACGGTCTGCTGAGCGTTCCTATTGTTCATCGAGGTCTGAAAAATTCGGGGGTAGCGTTGGGGGTACTCGTGTTCAACCGTGGGGGTACTTTTCCCCGCAGTGGAGTCCAACGATGCCCGAAAACCTACTCACCGACCTCAAGGTCAGGTCGGCCAAATCGACTGATCGAGATTGGAAACTTTCAGACGGCGGGGGCCTGTTCCTGCTGGTCAAGCCCACCGGCGGCAAGCTCTGGCGGTGGAAGTACCGCCTGCAAGGCAAGGAGAACCTCTTTGCCATTGGCGGTTTTCCTCAAGTAAGCCTTGCGGAGGCGCGCGCGGCCCGCGAGAAAGCTCGCGCGTTGGTCAAGCAGGGTATTCACCCCGCCCATGAGCGGCAGCAGGTGAAGCAGCGCAATTTGGAAGTGCTAGAGGAGCGCAAGCGCGCTCGTGAAAGCTCGTTCGCCAAGGTGGCTCAGGCGTACTTGGCCGAGATCAAGCCAATCTTTGCGCTCAGTTCCTATCGCACGAAAGAATCCCGCATCAGGAAGTACCTGTCGCCTAAGTTCGATGGGATGCCGATGAGTGACATTGGTGTGAAGCAGATTCGCCCGCTGCTGGAGGAGTGCAAAACCCACGGCGCGTGGGCAGCCATCCACGTCAAGGGCGACCTGTCGGCCATCTTCGAGTTCGCAGTGGTGCGTGGCCTGGTAGAGGCCAATCCAATTCCCAGTCTTCGCGGGCTGCTGCGCGTGCCGTTCAGCGAGAGCAAGGCGGCGATGACGCGAGAGCAAATCCAGAAGTTTTATCAGGAGTTGCGCGGCTACCGGGGCTATCCGGAAACTTCGTTGTGCCTGCGGCTGATTGCGCTGACCGCTTGCCGTCCAGGGGAAGCGGCGGATGCCGAGTGGGACGAGTTCGACTTTGAGGATGCACTGTGGCGTCGGCCAGCGGCGAAGATGAAGGCGCGGCGTGACCATGTCAGTCCGTTGTCCACGCAGGCCATAGCGGTGCTGAAAGACTTGCAGCGCGTCACGGGTGGCGGGCGCTACCTGTTTCCACACCGGAGCGGCAAGGAATTCACCACGCCCAACAGGCTCACCTACGCGATGCGCGACATGAATCTAGGCCGGGGCACGACGCCGCATTGCTGGCGGACGACCTTTTCGACCTGGGCCAATGAGAACGGATACCGGCCTGATGCGATTGAGCGGCAGCTTGCCCACGTTGAAAGCAACAAGGTGCGGGCGACCTACAACAAGGCGCTGCTGCTGGATCAGAGAAGGACGCTGTTGCAGGACTGGGCGGACTACCTGAGTGCTGCGGAGGGCAGCGGCACAGCGTAGGGACGGTTTGGCTGGTTGTTACAGAGCGAGTGGGTAAGGGTGGGCGGCCTTTTCCTTTTCAGGATAGGGCCGTTGTCCCTTGAGTGCCGTTCCCTTGCCGTTTGCCTTTGCCCTGAGTTGGGCCTGGGAATGGGGTAAACAATGGAGCAAATAGGGTAATTGTGAAATTATTGCCCTTTTTAGGCATTTCCTTCCTGGTCGGCCATGCCGGCCCCTCGCGACCGGGCCTACGTTCAGGAAATGGGGTAATCAAACACCTTTAATGAGGTATTTCTAGAGACAATGCCCCATTTAAAGGCTATGATTACCCCATTTAGACAGCCTGGGCTTACATTTCCATGCACTCGCTCACACTCGAGTACCTAGCCGCGCTTCGCTTCGATGGTACTCAGGCCGCCACGTTGCGCACACTGGGCGAGTACCAGGGTAAGCAGCAACTCTACGCCGCACAGTCGCCCGAAGCCCTTAAGGGCCTGCGCCAGATCGCGGTGGTGGAGTCCATTGAGTCGTCTAACCGGCTGGAAGGTGTTGTCGTAGCGCCTGCGCGGCTGAAGTCTCTGGTCATCCGCAACGCAACACCAAAGAGCCGTTCCGAACAGGAGATCGCCGGCTACCGTGACGCCCTAGCGCTGATCCACGAATCGGCCGCGCACATGTCCTTCAGCGAGGGCGTAGTGCTGCAACTGCACACCCTGCTGTACCGCTATATGCCGCAGGCAGGCGGGCGCTGGAAGGCTACCAATAACGACATCATCGAACGTCACCCGGATGGCACTTCGCGTCTGCGTTTCCAGCCAGTCGCCGCGCACCTCACTCCCATGGCCATGGGCGATCTGACCGGGCGCTACGCCACCGCGCTGGATCAGCACCTGGCCGACCCGCTGGTGTTGGCACCACTGGCGATGCTCGACTTCCTGTGCATCCACCCCTTCCCGGACGGCAACGGCCGAATGTCCCGCTTGCTGACTCTGCTGCTGCTTTACCACTTCGATTACGCAGTGGGTCGCTACATCAGTCTGGAACGCATCTTCGAGGACACCAAGGAAGGCTATTACGAGACCCTGGAAGCCAGTTCGCAGGGATGGCACCAGGGGCAGCACGACGTTAAGCCCTGGCTCGACTACTTCTGGGGCGCCTTGTTGCGGGCCTACCGTGAGTTCGAGGAGCGTGTCGGCACCATCGAGCGGGGACGTGGCAGTAAGGGAGACCGGGTGCGTGCGGAAGTTCTGGGGCGCACCCTGCCGTTTTCGATTTCCGAGATTGAAGAGACTTGCCCAGGCGTGAGCCGGGACATGGTGAGGCTGGTGCTTCGGGCGATCAAATCAGAAGGTTTGATCGAATCGACTGGTAAAGGGCGTGGTGCGAAATGGCGTCGTACATCAAAAAAAACAAGGGCTTAGCATGAAGTTCAACGAAGACACCAGAGTAAAAATCCCGACTATCCTCCACCTGATGAGGCTGGGCTATCAGTATCTCTCGCTCAAGGGCCAGAGCTGGGATCTGGACACCAACATATTTCCTGAGCTGTTCTCATCAGCGATCACCCGAATCAACCCCGGCATCGAAACGGACGGTGTTTCTCGGCTCTTGGAAGATGTCAAACTACTGCTCGACAACGAAGACTTGGGGCGCGCCTTCTTTGAACGGCTAAGCGACCGCTCCAACACCAAGCTGATCGACTTCGAAAACTTCGACAACAACAGCTTCCACGTCATTACCGAACTGACCTGCCAGAATGGCGATGAAGAGTTTCGGCCAGACGTCACGCTGCTGATCAACGGCATGCCGCTGGTCTTTATTGAAGTGAAGAAACCGAACAACCGTGAAGGCATATTGGCGGAGCGGGATCGCATCAACAAGCGTTTCCAGAACCCCAAGTTCAAGCGCTTTGCCAACATCACGCAGTTCATGATTTTCTCTAACAATATGGAGTATGACGACGGCGACCCGGAACCTGTTCAGGGCGCGTTCTACGCAAGTAGCTCCTATCATAGGCCAGTCTTTAATTACTTCCGTGAAGAAGAGGTTCTGAACCTTACGGCCCTGCTCAAGCCGCTATCCGACAATGACGAACTCAAGGTGTTGAAAGACAACAACCTGGAAGTTATTCGCAGTAATCCCGAATTCATCGTCAATAAAGACCCGAACCGGCCAACCAACCGTATTTGCACCTCTCTGGTTAACAGAGACCGGCTTGCGTTTATCCTGCGCTATGCGCTCGCCTATGTGTCAGAGACTGACGGGCTGCAAAAGCACATCATGCGCTACCCGCAGCTATTCGCCACCAAGGCTATCGAAAGAAAACTCGATGAAGGCGTTAAGAAGGGGATCATTTGGCATACCCAGGGCAGCGGCAAAACAGCGTTGACTTTCTACAACGTGCGCTTTCTGATGGACTATTTTCAGAAGCAGCAGATAATTCCCAAGTTCTACTTCATTGTCGATCGGCTGGACTTGCTGCAACAAGCGCAGAGGGAATTCACCGCTCGCGGCTTGACAGTGCACTCCGTTAACTCCCGAGAAGCCTTTGCCCGCGATATCAAGGCAACCCAGGTTATCCACAACCATTCGGGCAAGCCTGAAATCACGGTAGTGAATATCCAGAAATTTAAGGACGACCCGGATGTTGTCTCAACCAAGGACTACGATATTGTCATCCAGCGCGTGTATTTCCTAGATGAAGTCCACCGCAGTTACAACCCCAGAGGCAGCTTCCTGGCGAACCTGAGTCAGTCAGACACCAATGCCATCAAAATTGGCCTCACGGGTACGCCGCTGTTAGGCGACGATTACAACTCCCGAGTGCTGTTTGGCGACTACATCCACAAATACTATTACAACGCCTCCATTGCCGATGGCTACACCCTGCGCCTGATCCGCGAAGAGATCGCCACCAACTACAAAATGGCGTTGCAACAAGCTCTGGAAGATGTGGAGGTCAAAATGGGCGACGTGGAGCGCAAGCTCATCTACGCCCACCCAAACTTTGTCGAGCCAATGCTTGATTACATCGTCAACGACTTTGAAAAAAGTCGGGGTGCGCTGAATGATGCCACCATAGGCGGCATGGTGATTTGCGATAGCGCAGATCAGGCTAAAGCCATGTCCACACTCTTTGAAGAAAAATACGCAGAACCCCAACTCAATAAAGAGCCCCTCAAAGAAGCCAACGACAGTGTTTATGAGCTACCCAAGGTTGCTGAAAACAATCCTGAGTATAAGGTTGCAAAGAAAGGTAACAGCAAGGCCAGAACCTCAGCGCTGATCCTGCATGACATAGGCACCAAGGAAGAGCGTAAGGATTGGGTGGAAGACTTCAAAGCCGGAAAAATCGACTTCCTGTTTGTATTCAACATGCTGCTCACCGGATTTGATGCCCCAAGGCTAAAGAAAATTTATCTAGGCCGAGTCATCCGCAAGCACAATCTGTTACAAGCCCTAACACGAGTAAACCGCACCTATAGGGACTTCCGTTACGGCTACGTGGTGGACTTTGCCGATATTCGCAAGGAATTTGACGCAACCAACAAAGCCTATTTTGACGAGCTGCAATCAGAGCTCGGCGATGAAATGGAGCACTACTCCAACCTGTTCAAATCCCAGGAGGAAATAAAGCAGGAAATCGAGCATATCAAGGATGTGCTGTTCCGCTTCGACATCGAAAATGCCGAGGTATTCACCGATCAGATAAGCCAGATTCAGGACAGGGAAACCATCCTGGCTCTGAAGAAAGCACTGGGCGATGCGAAAAGCCTCTACAACCTCATCCGCCTGCAAGGTGAGTACAGCACCCTGGGTGAGCTGGACTTCGTCAAACTGAACATCCTTTATCGGGAAACATGTAACCACCTGGATATGCTCAACCTTAAGGAGAGCATCGAGCAAGGCACGGATACTGCCAATTTACTGAATGTGGCCCTTGAGGATGTCATCTTTAAATTCATCAAGGTGGGTGAAGAAGAACTGGTGCTGGCCGACAAGCTGAAAAACACCCTGCGCCAAACCCGCGAAGCCTTGGCCAGTAATTTTGACCAGCAAGATCCAAAGTTCGTCAGCCTGAAGGAAGAGCTAGAAAGGCTCTTCAAGAAAAAGAACCTCAGTGAAGTCACCCAGGATGAAATGGTGGCCAACATCGATGCGCTTAACAAGATCCACGAGCGCGTCAAGGAGCTGAACCGCGAGAACAACCAGCTTCGCCAGAAGTACCATGGAGATGCCAAATACACCCGCATTCACAAGCGCCTGCAAGAACGTGGAGGCATCAGTGAGTCAGAGCGCAAGATCTTTGAAGCCCTCACCGGGGTCAAGCAGGACGCCGATGAGCAGGTATTGAATAACAGCCAGATACTGGACAACGAAAGCTACTTTGAACGCCAGATGATGCCTTTAGTGATCAGGCGCTTCAAAGGAGAGCAAAACATACAACTCAACGCCGACGCTTCACGCTATATCAATCATCTGGTTGTCGCTGAATACCTGAAAGAATTTAGTACCGGAGCACGTACGTGGTAGAACTTGAATTTAGAGATAAAACAAAGGCGCTGATCGATAGCCTGAAGAACATATGCGCCCACTATGGCTTGGGTAACGATGGTAATGAATTCAAAATCATCACCCAAACTTTTCTGTACAAATTCCTGAACGACAAATTTGCCTACGAGGCGAAGAAGATCGACGAGAAGGTCGCCAACGCCGGAAAGTGGGAAGAAGCCCTGGTCGCCATGAGCGAAGGCGAGCTGGAAATGCTCCAGTTGCAAATGGGCGGCGACACCGCACGATTAAAGCCGCACCACTTCATCAGCTACCTGTTTGGTCAGCAGAATGCGCCGGACTTCGCCAAGCTGTTTGACGATACTTTGCGCGATATTGCCCTGACCAATAATGACGTATTCGCAGTAAAAACCGACGGCGGCGCCAAGGTGGTGCTGTTTGATAGGGTGAGTGAGTACATTGCCGATGAGTCCAAGCGCGATGCTTTCTGTCGCGCCATCATCAACAAGTTGGTGGAGTTCAGCTTCGAGCGAATCTTTACCCAGAAATTCGACTTCTACGCCACCATCTTTGAATACCTGATCAAGGACTATAACAGCAACTCCGGCGGCAAATACGCCGAGTACTACACGCCCCATGCCGTGGCCCGCATTATGGCGGCTATTCTGGTGCCCACGGAGCAACAGGGCAAAGTCAAGAACGTTAGTTGCTACGACCCTTCCGCAGGTTCAGGCACCCTGCTAATGAACGTAGCCCATGCCATTGGTGAGAACCGTTGCAGCATCTACACCCAGGACATCTCGCAAAAGTCCTCGAACCTGCTGCGCCTTAACTTGATCCTGAATAACCTGGTGCACTCCATCCCCAATGTGATCCAGGGTAATACCGTGCTGAACCCCTATCACCGGGACGGAAAAGACCTGAAGCGTTTTGACTATATCGTTTCCAATCCACCGTTCAAGATGGATTTCAGCGACTTCCGTGATGAACTGGACAGCAAGGAAAACGAGGGGCGTTTCTTTGCGGGCATCCCCAAGGTCAAGGCCAAAGCCAAGGACAAGATGGAAATCTACCAGTTGTTCTTGCAACACATCATCCACTCACTCAAGCCCGGCGGTAAAGCGGCTGTGGTAGTACCAACTGGCTTTATCACCGCGCAATCGGGCATCGACAAAAGCATCCGTAAATACCTGGTAGAGCAAAAGATGCTGGCAGGTGTGGTGTCCATGCCCTCCAATATCTTTGCTACTACCGGTACTAACGTTTCCATCCTGTTTATGGACGACAGCAACAAAGACAAGGTGGTTCTGATTGATGCCTCTAACTTGGGCGAAAAAATCAAAGACGGCAAAAACCAGAAGACGGTGCTCACTCAAGAAGAAGAGCAAAGCATTATCGATACCTTTAATGCCAAGAAGCCAGTGGAAGACTTTTCCGTTACGGTCAGCTATGACGAAATCGAAGCTAAAAACTATAGCCTGAGCGCCGGCCAATATTTCGATGTCAAGATTGAATACGTAGATATCACACCAGAACATTTTGCAGAAACCATGCAGGGATTTACTACCAACTTGGAGAGTCTGTTTCGCCAATCTCGGGAGTTGGAATCAGAAATTAAAAAGCAGTTGCTGGGGTTGAAGTATGACAACTAAGCTGCTTTCCGAGCTTTCGACCAATATATCGAGCGGTCTAACACCCCTGCGAAGCAATCCTGAATTCTGGGACAACGGGACTATTCCGTGGCTCAAAACTGAGCAGCTCGGTGAAAAATACATTTATGAGACCAATGAACACATTTCCAAAGCTGCGTTAGATAAAACAAGCATAAAACTTTTTCCTGAAAACTCCCTTTCAATCGCGATGTATGGCGAAGGAAAGACTCGAGGAAATCTTTCTATCCTGAAAAAGGCTATGGCCACCAACCAGGCTTGTTGCAATGTTGCCATTGACCCTGATAAAGCGGATTTCGAGTATGTTTATTATTTCTTAAGGACACAGTATGACGAACTGCGAAATCTCTCTTCCGGCGTTCGAAAAAACTTAAACTCGAACGATATAAAAAACTATCCAATTCGTTTGCCGGAGAATCTAGATGGTCAAAAGAAGATCGCGAACGTACTGAAAGCTTTGGATGCAAAAATCGAACTCAACAACCGCATCAATGCCGAACTGGAAGCCATGGCTAAAACCCTGTACGACTACTGGTTTGTACAGTTTGATTTCCCGGACGCCAATGGCAAGCCCTACAAAATCTCCGGCGGCAAAATGGTCTACAACCCAACCCTGAAGCGGGAAATACCGGAGGAGTGGAGCGACAAAACGCTATCCCAAATCGCCAACATTACTATGGGTCAATCTCCAGAGGGGAGCTCCTATAACGAAGAAGGTGTTGGAACTATTTTTTATCAAGGTTCCACAGACTTTGGATGGTTGTTTCCCTCCACCCGTCAATACACAACAGCACCAAGCCGCATGGCAAAGAAAGGCGACATTCTTTTGAGTGTCCGCGCTCCTGTTGGTGACATGAATATTGCTAACACTGATTGTTGTATTGGCCGAGGGCTGGCTGCATTGAATAGCAAAACCGGATCGGATGGATTTCTGTTTTATGTGATGAAGTACTTCAAGAAAATTTTTGATCGTCGAAATTCTGAAGGAACAACATTCGGCTCCATCACAAAAAACGATCTTCACTCTCTCGCATTGGCATACCCGACAGCGGATCTTCTAAAAAAATATGATTATGTGGTCACGAACTACAACAAGATGATCTTTGAAAGAAGCCTTGAAAATCGTGAACTTATAAATCTTCGAGATTGGCTCCTCCCCATGCTAATGAACGGACAGGTCACAGTAAGATGATCAATATCGCGTTCCGGCTGCTGCTGACCTTTAATGCCACATCGCTGCTGGTCATTATTTTTCTGGTGCAGAAAGGCTATACCCTGGGCCATTTTTTGGCGGAGGCGGGTTGCCTGGGCTGGCTGAATACCTTGCCGAACGCGGTCTCGTATATGTTGTATCTGCTCGTTCCATTGCTTTCCACTGGCCTGAGCATTCCATTAAGCTCACGACTTGGCCGGGATGCCTTTAAGCAGGGGGAAGTCGCCAGCATAGAGCATGCAAACAATAGCTTCTTGCCCAGTTATTTGGGCTACTTCTTTGTTGCACTCAGCATCGGTAACTGGGAAACCTTGACCTTTGTGTATGCCGTACTGTTTGCGTTTACTTTCTTGTCGCAAGCACTGTATTTCAACCCGCTGTTCCTACTCTTTGGCTACGAGTTCTACAACATTACCACCAAAAACGGCACAGCGATCTTTCTGATCAGTCGCCATAAATATAAAAACCCGGACGAAGTGCTCATTTCTACGGCTTTCCGAATCAACAACTATACATTTATTGAACGGGGATAATGGTATGGACCATGTGCTGGCCAGGGTAAAACGGCTCACCAAGAAACCTTTCTTTAAGCTGGTGTCAGATCACACCTTGTATGAGAACACAAATGTCAACCTGACCACCTGTGTCCCTTACTCACCTGGTCATAATCTGGATGAAGACTCATGGTTTAAGGTCGAGCAGTTTAGCCAGCAATCATTTTGCATCGGTTTGCTGAAAAATGATTTTGACTCAAAAGACTACAGCGACTTAAAAAAAGAGCAATTCCCTAACATCGCTTACATCTTTGCTGTCCAGGGCGAGGATTTTTATTTTCAGAAAATAACCTCATCTCTTTTCATCAAGAAGAAAATCATCGGTTTCGGAGAAGCGGTAGAAATCGAGGGGAGCAGTAATCGCCTAGTGATCAATGATCAACCCGATGCCATTTATTTCAAGCAATCAGATGCACTGGTATTTCGCAATCTGGCCGCCATTTCCGGGATTTTTAAGGGTATTGATGCTCTTTACCGAGAAGCCACTCAGCAGGAAACAGAAACCTTCTTACAGGCGGAGTTTGTTGATTTAAAAAATAATTACGACGCAAGCAGGGTTTCAAAACCAAACCGGAAGCGCATTGCTCTGGCCATGGATTCTTTGGGAAAACTGTCAGATCAGGAACGGGTGGATATTCTTGCTTATATCGGTGACTATTGCGACCAAAAAATCAAGTTCGATCAGACAACCAAAAAATTTGAAATATCAACGGATGAGGAGCTGAAGCTTCTGCTTTACGGAATTGAGCAGCGTTTCTACACCACACTATTTGGGCAGGAAAGACGGCTCGCAAACTCTGTGCAACCAGTAGGTTAAAGGTCTCACTCGATTCGTCTGTGAAAGTTGACAGCCGATGGCTCGGTACCTGCCACTGGACAAGACGAATGAAAGAGTCAGGCACCAAGGTATATCGCCGTTACTTGCACCCGCTCATGTCCGAGCTCACGGCTGATCTGCTGTCGAGCTCGCTGGTCAATTGCACGTCGAGTTGCGTCAAGCAGAGATTTGCTAGATCCACTAGCCGTCGGGGCTTTCCAACCCGTCAGAGCTTCATAGCGGCTTTGTGCATACTGATGCCGCAGCCCATGCATATTGCTCAGGCCCGCAGCCTTGCACTGCCCATCGTAGACGCGTCGCTGCTGGATGTAGGTCTTGTTTGCCGGGATCAATGACCCTGTGCCTGCCAGGTGGTGTGTTGCCCGAAGCGCGTTGCGTTGCTCTGTCGTGGTGATGGGCACAGTTCGTTCCCGGCCGCCCTTGGTCCACGATCCCTTGAGGGCGATGTGGTCACCTCGATCCGCGTAACTGGGCTGGAACTTGATCGCTTCCTCCCGACGTAATCCGAAGGCGGCCTGTAGCTGAAGGCTCATGCGCACGTGGGCATCGGTGACCTGTTCAAGACCTGTGCCCAGTTCCTGGGCCTTGCTGATGTTGGTCACATAGCGGCGCTCGGCCACACCGAGTTGCGTGTTGTCCGCCGGCAGAATGCCGGCCTTGCCGATCTTCTCGGCCCACCAGCGCAGGTGAGAGAGCCGATTCTTGATGGTGCCGGACGACAAGCCTTCGCCTTGCCAGCGTTCCAGCAGCGCCTGGACGTGCTTGCCCTTGAGCGACGATGCCTTCATCTGCCGGAAACCGCCCTCGCGCAGTTGCCGCGCAGCTAGCGCGAGAGAACGCATCCGGTCGGCCTGTGTGTTGTAGCTACCGTCACGGTTGTGCTGGCAGAGCTGCCGCAGGGTATAGGTCAAGTCGTCCATCTTCCGGCCTCCAAGCAAAGCGCGGTACTGCGTTGTCCTGAAATTCGGTGGTTAGTGTTGGTGCCAGCTCGCCAAGGCGAAATCCCGTGAGGGCAAGGGCATGGTGTTCAGGAGACACCAGAGCCTCGAATGAGGCGTCCGTCTTGCTCCCTGCTGGAAGCCCGGACGGAGGTACTACAAGACGAGAGTGATGCGAACGTGGACGAGTCCTCCTATGAAGTGAGTGGGATGAGAAATCCAGCGGGAGCCCTGTGCGTTGCACAAAGGCAATTGCCGCAAAGGACAGTGCGCCAGGCGGCGCGGTAGGTATGAGTTCAAACAGACGAAGAAGGCTCCGCCCTGATTAGGGCCGGTATGCGGTCGGAACCTGGGCATACCTAGGGTGGCTCCACCCTGTCGGGCCAGCGCTTGCAGGAACCTGCGCTGTTGGGGGTGCCGATGTACGAAGCCCATCGGTCTTGGCAACTGCCCGGTCAGTGTATGGCGACCATCATCATGTCTGCCGCACGCAATAGGATTCGGCATTCGCCCGCATTGTTGCTGGCGTGAGCGGGGGCGTCACTGCGGCGTGCAGTGACGCCCCGTTTCGCGGCAGCATTTACTACGCATGATGCGGCTGCCATCCCCTGGCCTGCATTGCCTGCGCTGCGATATCCCCAGCATTCGTCGAGGCGTTCAGCATCTTGCGGATGTTGGCGATGTGCGCCAGGGCAGTTTCACGCGATGCCGGTGGCGCAGTCGGTTCCGGGCGGGCCTCGGTGCGCGGCGGAGTTGTAGGCCGGTTCGCGGTAGAGGTCTCCTTACGACCTGCCCACAGGCGGAATTCGCCCGCAAAGACGCGCTTCACCAAGGCGAAGAAGTAGGCCACGACATTGCGCACGGTGCCGCTCTGGCTGCGTGCCTGCAACTCGTCGAGCACCTCCTGGCGATGCTGCGGCGGCAGCCGCCGTAAGGCGGCCTGCACGTCCTTTTGCTGATCTGCCTGGGTATTGCTCAGGCAAGGCGGCAAGCTCACCGACTGCGATGCCGGATCGCCATTGCTTTCGCGCGCGCGGTACGTACGTTCTTTTTTATACATATACGTCTTATACGTACTGCCCTGCTCAGCCGTCATGTGGCGAGCGTGTTCGGTCTGTTGCGGAACAAGCGTGCTGCCAGTGGAAGCGCCAGACAATGGCAGTGGGTCGGCTGCCTCGCTCGTCTGCGACGGCGGCGTTGGGGGCAAATCATCGTCATCATGGCGCTGATCGTGAGTCGCAATGGAAGCGGCTTCAGGTGCCTGCGCCAGCGTTGCCTGAATGTGGACAGCCACCCGATCCACCTGGTTGTTTTCGTGGCCGATAGACGCTTGCAGAAGCGCGGACAGGCTGGCATCGAGCGCGCAAGCTCGTTGGAAGTCCAGGGTGCTTTCGTGAACCTGATACAGCTCGCTGAGCACATGGCCGGTAAGGGGATCGCGTTGCTGGCCACCAGACTGATCCACCCCGTCAGCCGAAGCACGACGAGAACGCGCCGGGCCGTCTCGTACCCGGCCCTCTGCCCCAGCGGTGTAGAGGTGAGATAGCGGCGCAACTGCCCCAGGTTCGCCAGCGGGCTGATGCCCTCGGCAGAGCGCAGCATGCGCAGAACCTGCCAGCCGTTGCGCTCCAGCGGCGTGAGGCGAGCATCGAGCTTGAGCGAGGCCGGCGTAGTGAACAGGGCATCTTGCCCCAGCGAGTTGTGGCGGGTGTGATGGTCTGCCATGAGCGTTCTCCTAGGTCTGGGCCACAGCGGCCCGTTCCTCTGCATCTCATCGCGTACCCTTTCGGCAGTCAGCCAACAATGCGGTCTGCGCCATAACCGTTTTATCCTGCCGTGTGCAGCGCTGGCACCGGCCTCCAGACTGATCTATCATCCCGATGCCCCCTTGGGGGGACAACTGGGGGTACTTCCAGCGATTCCCGCAAAGCCCGTGACGCGATTTCCCCGCGAAACCTGCATTCACAGGCCTTTGCCGACCGATCAACGTTTAAACGTGTGATCAACGTCTGACGTGTGATCAACACCTGACGGGTTTGGCGATACACGATAAAGACATCGGCTTCCCACCTGCGCCGCGGCGGCGTTGATCGCGTAGCGGCCGAGTAACGGTTACCCATAATGCCACGCCCATCTCCATGAGCATCGACTTCCACTCCGGCAAGAACCGGTACACATACGCCGCCAGGGACGCCGACAGCGGGTGGGCGGCGGCCATCGCTTCCATGCTGGACCCGTCGGGCAAGCGCGTCGCGGACATCGGTTGCGGAGGCGGGATCTACTCCATCGCATGGAGCGAGCTTGGCGCCAAGAACGTGATCGGAGTGGATTTTTCCGCCGAGATGATCGCCGCGGCCCAGGAAAAATCAGCCGGCCGGCCCGGAGTCGCTTTCCAAGTCGGTTCCGCCGATAAGACGGGCCTGGCGGGCGAAAGCGTGGATATCGTTTTTGAACGGGCGCTCATTCATCATCTCAAGGACTACGATGCCTGCTTTGCCGAAGCGTTCCGTTTGCTCGCGCCAGGCGGGAAGCTGCTGCTTCAGGACCGTACGCCCGATGATGTCCAGGTTGCCGGGTCGCCCGAGCACATTCGGGGGTATTTCTTTGAGTGTTTTCCTCGCCTGCAGGAAATCGAGTCGAATCGCAGGCCGACGGACGACCGGGTGGCAAGCGCCTTGCTGAAAGCCGGGTTTGGGAAGCTGCAAACTACGAAACTATGGGAAACCAGGAAAACCTACGTGAAGTTTGAAGACCTGGAGCGAGACCTTCGCAATCGTACGGGTCGATCCATCCTGCATGAACTGAACGACGAAGAGCTGGTCCGCTTGGCCTCTTTCATTCGTGGCCGTGTCGATGTCGACAGGCCGGTCAAGGAGATGGACAGGTGGACATTGTGGCTTGCCGTGAAATCCTGAGAAATCCGCTTAAGTAATACCCTTGGCAGGTCGAGTCCGGCGTTCGGTCGGGCGACCGGGCAGGCAGGTCGCCGACCTTCGGTGTTCAGCGAGCCTCTTCCCCGCCGGCGCCGCCCATCTGCGCGCGGCGCGGATCGCCCTGGCGCTCCAGCATCCATCCCGGATATTCCGAAGGCAGGGCGCTGACCTTGTCCAGCGCCGCCAGTTCGTCCGGCGACAGCGCGACCCGGGTGGCGGCCACGTTGTCCTCCAGTTGCTCGAGGCGCTTGGCGCCGATGATGACGGTGGTCACCGCCTTCTGGTGCAGCAGCCAGGCCAGGGCGATCTGCGCCACCGACACGCCCTTGCCCCGGGCGATGTCGCGCATGACATCGATGGCGTCGTAGGCGCGCTCCAGATTCACCGGCGGGAAATCGAAAGTGGTGCGCCGGCTGCCTGCCTCGCCCTGGGCGTCGCGCGCGTACTTGCCGCTGAGCAGCCCGCCGGCCAGCGGACTCCACACCATCAGCCCGACGCCTTCGCTTTGCAGCAGGGGGACCAGTTCGCGCTCCAGGTCGCGGCCGGCGATGGTGTAGTAGGCCTGCAGCGATTCGAAGCGGGCCAGCCCGAGCCGCTCGGAAATTCCCAAGGCCTTCATGATCTGCCAGGCGGCCCAGTTGGACACGCCCACGTAGCGGACGAGGCCCTGCCGGACCAGATCGTCCAGCGCGCGCAGGGTTTCCTCGACGGGAGTGGCGGGATCGAAGCCGTGCACCTGGTACAGGTCGAGGTGCTCGAGCTGCAGGCGGGCCAGGCTGGCCTCGATGCCGTCCATGATGTGGTAGCGGGACAGGCCGCGCGAATTGGGACCCTTGGTGCCGGTCTCGCCCAGCACCTTGGAGGCGATGACGACGTCTTCGCGAGGGATCCTCAGGTTCCTGAGCGCCTGGCCGGTCATGATCTCGGAGCGGCCGTCCGAATAGACGTCGGCGGTATCGATGAAATTGATGCCGGCCTGCAGGGCCCCGGCGATCAGCCGGTCGGCGTCGTCCTGCTGCAGGTTGCCGATGTGGCCCCAGATGCCGTCCTGGCCGCCGAAGGTCATGGTGCCCAGGCACAGCTCGGAGACGAAAAGGCCGGTCCGGCCGAATTTCCTGTAACGCATGGCTTGACTCCTGTAAGAGAGCGGACCGGCCGACGGCGGGCCCCATACGCCGATTCTATCGGCTGGAAACGGCATTTTCCTGAACGCGCCAGTTCCGCCTGGCCCGCCCGGGCGGCGGCTCCGTCGCGACGGCGGCGCAGGTCCTCCTGGCTGTCCCGGCTGCCGATCTGTAAACCTTTACTTTCTGTCTGGTAAACGTTTACAGTTGGGGCATCTCCGCACCGAGGCATTCATGGAACACGAACGCGAGTTTTATATCGACGGCCGCTGGCAGGCGCCGCTTTCCGACCGCACCCTGGAGGTGATCGATCCGTCCACCGAAGCGTCCTGCGGCCGCATCGCCGCGGGCAGCGCGGCCGACATCGACCGGGCGGTGAGCGCGGCGCGGGCGGCCTTTCCGGGCTATGCCAGGACCACGACGCGCGAGCGCATCGAGTTGCTGGGAGCGATCCTGGAAGGGTTCGACCGCAACATCGAGCCGCTGGCCCAGGCCATGGCCAAGGAAATGGGCGTGCCGCTGCGCGCGGCGCGCAACATCCACTACCCCAGCGGGCCGGCGCACCTGAAGGAAACCATGCGCGTGCTGGAGACGTTCCGCTTCGACGAGCCGCGCGGCACCACGCTGGTCGCGCGCGAGCCGATCGGGGTCTGCGGGCTCATCACGCCCTGGAATTTTCCCGTCAACCAGCTCGTGTGCAAGATCGCGCCGGCGCTGGGGGCCGGCTGCACCATGGTGCTCAAGCCGAGCGAGGTCTCGCCCCTGTCGGCGCTGCTGATCGCGCAGATCCTGCACGACGCCGGCGTGCCGCCGGGCGTGTTCAACCTGGTCAACGGCGACGGCGCCACGGCCGGCCACGCGCTGGCCGCGCATGCCGACGTCGACATGATCTCGTTCACCGGCTCCACCCGCGCCGGCGTGCTGATCGCCAAGGCCGCGGCCGATACGGTCAAGCGCGTGGGGCAGGAGCTGGGCGGCAAATCGGCCAACATCCTGCTGCCGGACGCCGATTTCGAGCGGGCGGTCGCCCTGGGCGCGGCGCGCTGCTTCAACAACAGCGGGCAGTCGTGCATCGCCCCGACCCGCATGCTGGTGCCCATGGACCGCATGGACGAGGCCGCCGCCCTGGCGGCGCAGGTCGCCGACAAGGTGCGCGTCGGCCTTGCGTCGGACGAGGACAGCGAGATCGGCCCGGTGGCCAACCGCGCGCAGTACGAGAAAGTGACGGGCCTGATCCGGCGCGGCATCGAAGAGGGCGCCCGCCTGGCGGCCGGCGGCGTGGGCCGGCCGGAAGGCCTGTCGCGCGGCTTCTTCATCCGTCCCACCGTCTTCGCGGACGTCACGCCGGAAATGGCGATCGCGCGCGAGGAAATCTTCGGTCCCGTGCTGTCCATCATGGGCTACCGCGACGTCGACGACGCGGTCCGGCTGGCCAACGATACGCCCTACGGCCTGGCCGCCTATATTCAGGGGCGCGATGTGGACCAGGCGCGCGACGTCGCCCGCCGCGTGCGCGCGGGCAATGTGCAGCTCAACTATCCGCCGGTCGACCGCGGCGCGCCCTTCGGCGGCTACAAGCAGTCGGGCAACGGCCGCGAGTGGGGCGAGTACGGGCTGCACGAATACCTGGAAATCAAGGGCATCGTCGGCTACGAACGGGCCTGAGGGGGACGCGGCCCGGGCCGCGACGACATTCATCGCCATTGGGAGCGATTCATGCAAGATCTTTCGAGAAGGAAATGGCTAAAGGCCGGCCTGGCCGGCGCCGTCGCGGCAAGCGGGCTGGGGCGGCGCGTCGCGTTCGCGCAGCCGGCGCCGGTGACGCTGCGCGTGGCGACCTGGGGCGGCAGTTGGCGCGATTCGCTGGAAAAGAACCTGGCCGGCCGCCTGGCCGCGAAGGGCATCAAGCTGCAATACGTGCTCGGCAACCCGGACGACAATATCGCCAAGCTGGTGGCGGCCCGCCGCCAGGGCCAGGTCGCGTTCGACGTGATGGATTTCACCCCGGCGCAGAAGCAGGCGCTGGTGCGCGCCGGCCTGTTCGAGAAACTGGACTACGACCGCCTGCCCAACGCCAGGGACATTTTCCCGTGGGCCCGCGAAGAGAGCCTGGTGTCGGTGCAATACACGGGCGACGCCGTGGTCTACAACACTGACAGGCTCAAGCAGGCCGGCGCCGTGCCGCCGGCCACCTATGCCGACCTGAACGATCCGAAGGTCAAGAGCCACCTGGCGATCCCGGAACCGTCCAACGGCGCGCACTGGAGCACCGTCACGGCCCTGGCCTATGCCGGGGGCGGCAACGAGGAAAACATGGCGCCGGCCATCAAGCTGATCAACGAGATCCAGCCGGGGTATTTCTATTCGTCCTCGCCCGATCTCGCCACCAAGTTCGGCAGCGACGATGTCTGGCTGGCGCCCTGGCAGAGCGGCTGGGGCCTGCGCCTGCTGAAATCCGGCAAGCCCGTCTCCGTCCACTATCCGCGCATCGGCGAGCATACCGGCGCGCTGTGGCCGATCGCCCAGGGCGTGGTCAAGGGCTCGCCGAACGTGGCCGCGGCCCATGAGTTCATCAACGAATTCCTGTCGTTCGAGACGCAGTACGGGCACGGCGTGGATACGGGCTCGCTGCCGATGAACGGCCGGGCCCGGGCCAAGCTGAGCGAGGATGCCACCATGAAATCCCTGCTGCTGCTGACCGACGCCCAGTTGGACAACGCCTTCCGCATCGATTGGGACAAGCTGGACCCGCGCCGCTGGCGCGATATGTGGAACCGTGGGATAAAGCGCTAGGCTTGCCGCGCCTTGGGTGCCGCGGCCGAAACCCGGTAAGATGGCCGGCCTTCGGGCCGCAGGGCCGGCGGTGCGCCCGGCGCACCAGGAGAGCAAGAATGGCTACGGTGATCAGTGTCGCACGCAAGGCCGGCGTATCGTCGGCCACGGTATCGCGTGTGCTGAACGGCAGCGCGACAGTGTCCAGCGAGATGCGCGAGCGCGTCATGGCGGCGGTCAACGAGCTGGGCTTCCACCTGAACCCCATGGCGCAGGGGCTGCGCAAGGGGCAGACCAATACGGTGGCGCTGCTGGTCGGCGATATCGAGCAGACCCACTTCTCGGCCCTGACCAAGCAGGTGCAGGCCGCCCTGGAAGGCATCGGCCTGGACCTGCTGCTGTACAACCTGGGCCATAGCCAGAGCCGCCTGGAGTCCTTCCTGGCGCGCGCGATCGCCATGCGGCTGCGCGGCGTGGTGCTGGCGCTGTCCGATTCGCTGTCGCGCTCGATCGAGCCTTTGCTGGCGCGCCTGGAGCAGCACGGCGTCGAACTGGTGTGCATCGGCCAGAACCTGACCCGCTTCAACGTCCCGTCCATCGTCCACGAAGAACGCGTGGCGGCGACGCGCTCGGTCGACTACCTGCTGGCGCAGGGGCGCACGCGCATCGCCTATGTCGGGCACATCAAGGGTTCCACGGTGGGCAGCGAGCGCTACCGCGGCTATCGCCGCGCCCTGGAACAGGCCGGCCTGCCTGTGCACGAGGAGCTGGTATGGGACGTGGTGTACCGCTACGCCGCCGGCCGCGATGCGGTGATCAAGGCGCTGGAGCGGGGCATCGAGTTCGACGGCCTGCAGGCGGGCAGCGACGAACTCGCCATGGGGGCGCTGGCGGCGCTGCAGGAGCGGGGGCTGGCCATTCCTTCCGATGTGGCGGTGGTGGGTTTCGGCGGCATCGACATGGCCGCCTATACCCGGCCGCCGCTGACCACGCTCAGCTCGCATCCGGAAGAGGCGGCCGCGCACCTGCGCCGGCTGTTCCTGGACGGCCGGGCGGAAGGCCCCGCCAAGGTGACCTGGGTCGAGCGTTCGCTCATCCGCCGCGTATCGGCCTAGCCACCGACGTTGCCGATGCCGCTGATGCCCTGATGCCGGTACTCCCGCCGATGCCGGTGATGCCGCCGTCCGCGCGGCCGTTGCCCGGACCGGAGCGCTTTCCAGCCGGCTTGACCGCGATGAACTCCGTGCCCTAAGATGATTTCTTGTAAACGTTTACCCAAGTCATGATAACGTTTACAAACACAGGCCGCAACACGATTCCAAAGGCCTCTTCGGACGCAGCCAGGCAGGTCCGGACTGCGCCGGCACCGTTGAATAGGAACTCCGCCATGCAAGAAGCAAAGCCCAGCAAGCCCGCCACCGCCGCCTATCGCCTGGTCGACGGGCTCTGCATGCCGGTGCCGGAGCGGCGCTGGTTCCAGGAATGGCGCGACGCCGGGCTGGCCTGCGTGAACACGACCGTGGCGGTCTGGGAAAACGCCGGCGAGACCATCGGCCTGCTGGGCCGCTGGCGCACCGTCATCGCCGAGAACCGCGACCTGGTGGAAGCCGCCGCCACGGTGGAGGACATCGAGCGCATCGCCGACTCCGGCCGCACGGCCATCGTGCTGGGATTCCAGAACACGGCGCCGGTCGAGCACAACATCGAGCTGTTCGGGGCCTATCGCGAGCAGGGCGTGTGCATCATGCAGTTGACCTACAACCTGCAGAACTACATCGGCTGCGGCTACTGGGAGGCCAAGGACACCGGCGTCTCGTCGCGCTTCGGCGCCAACGCGCTGGCCGAGATGAACCGGCTGGGCATTCTGATCGACCTGTCGCATTGCGGCGACCGCACCACGCTGGACGCCATCGAGATGTCCGAGCGCCCGGTGGCGATCACGCACGCCAATCCCCGCGAATACGTGGGCGAGGGCGTCTACGGCGCGGGGCGCCTGAAGACGACCGAGGCCATCCTGGCCCTGGCCCGGCGGGGCGGGGTGATCGGCCTGACCCCCAATCGCAACATGACGCGCCATGGCGCGGCGACCACGCTGGAGCAGTTCGGCGACATGATCTGCTGGGTGATCGACCGCATCGGCGTGGACGCGGTGGCGGTCGGCACCGATTACTGCCCCGGGCATTCGCGCCAGGTGCGCACCTGGTGGCGCTATGCTCGCTGGTCGCGCGAGAGTGCGCCGGCCGAACAGATGAAGATCGCCCCCCACGAGGGCTGGTCGGAGTGGATCACCACCCAGGCGGGCATGCACAATATCGCGGTCGAACTGGAGCGGCGCGGATTCTCCGCCGGCGAGATCGCGCAGATCATGGGCGGCAACTGGCTGAGGCTGTTCCGCCAGACGTTCACGCCGGCCGCGGCCGGTTGACGGCCATCATCGGGAGCTGACATGTCGAGCGTTGCGCTGGAATCGGTGTCGAAGATCTATCCCGGCGGGGCCGCCGTCCAGGACCTGGATCTGGAAATCGCCGCGGGCGGATTCGTGGTGCTGCTGGGGCCGTCGGGCTGCGGCAAGACCACGACGCTGCGCATGATCGCCGGCTTCGTCGAGCCCACGCAGGGCCGGGTGCTGATCGGCGGCAGGGACGTCACCCGCGTGCCGCCGCGCCATCGCGATATCGGCATGGTGTTCCAGAACTACGCCCTGTTTCCCAACATGACGGTGGCGCAGAACATCGGCTTCGGCCTGCGGCACCGCGGCGCCGACCGCGCGCGGATCCGCCGCCGGGTGGACGAGATGCTCGAGCTCATCCACCTGGAAGGCAAGGGCGACAGCTACGCGGACGAGCTGTCCGGCGGCCAGCAGCAGCGGGTCGCCCTGGCGCGCGCGCTGGCGGCCTCGCCGCAGTTGCTGCTCATGGACGAGCCGCTGGGCGCGCTCGACCAGAAGCTGCGCGAGAACCTGCAGGTGGAGCTGCTGCGCATCCAGCGCGAACTCGGGATCACCACCGTGCTGGTGACCCACGACCAGCAGGAGGCCATGGTGCTGGCCGACCGCATCGTCGTCATGGCGGGCGGCCGCATCCAGCAGGCGGGCACGCCGCGCGAACTCTATCGCCGGCCGGCCAACGCCTTCGTGGCCGACTTCATGGGCAAGAACAACCTCATGCAGGGACGGGGCGTCGGCGCGGCCGAGAGGCTGGAGATCGACCTCGGCTCGGGCTGCCGCATGCCGCTGCCGGCGGGGGCCTGTCGGGGCGGCGAGGACCTGCGCATCGGCGTGCGGCCCGAGCAACTGGACGTGGGGCCGGTCGAGGGCGCCTGCATTCCCGCCACGGTCGAGGAAGCCCGTTTCCTGGGCAATGTCGCGCATTATTTCCTGCGCACGCCCTGGGGGCAGCAATTGCTGGCCGAGCGCTTCGGCGGCGATTGCGTCTATCCGGCGGGCAGCGTCGTCGGCGTGCGCTGGAAGCCGGGCGACGTCGTGGTGCTGGACGGCGCCGGGGCGCGGCACGCATGAGCGGGAGCCGTGCCGCCGAGACCGGGCGGGGCGGGGCCAACACCATACGGTGGGGCGCCTTCCTGGCGCCGCCGCTGCTACTGTCGCTGGCGCTGCTGGTGCTGCCGCAGGCGTCTTTCCTCTGGATGAGTTTCCACGAGGATCTCGGCCTGGGCCAGAGCAGCGAGACGGCGTCGCTGGTCAATTATGTCCGCATCGTCACCGATCCGTTCTATCTCCATTCCATCTGGCTCACCGTCTACCTGTCGGCGGCCGCGGCCGCCATCGGACTGGTGCTGGGCTTCGCCACCGCCTATGCGCTGGCCCGCCTGGGTGGCTGGCGCGCGCGGCTGGCGCTCAGCCTGATCCTGACCACCTCGCTGATCACCATCGTCATCAAGCTGATGGGCCTGAACCTGATGCTGGGAGCCTCCGGGCTGGTCAACCAGGCGCTGCTGGCGGTGGGCGCCGTCGCGTCGCCCGTGGCCTTCGTCAACAACGAGCTGGGCGTGCTGATCGGCCTGGTGCAGTACACCTTGCCCATACTCGTGCTGATGCTGTTCGGCGTGGTGCAGACCATCCCCGTCGGCCTCGAAGAGGCGGCCGCCATCCACGGCGCCTCGCGCGCGGCGATCTTCGCGCGGGTGATCCTGCCCCTGGCGCGCACCGGCCTGATCGGAGGCGGCCTGATCGCCTTCAACATGGGCATGGGGGCGTTCACGTCGGCGGTGCTGCTGGGCGGCGGCCGCGTGCTGACTATGCCGGTGCTGATCCAGCAGAAAATGATCCAGAGCAGCGAATACGGCATGGGCGCGGCCCTGTCGACGGTGCTGCTGGTCCTGGTCTTCACCGTGAACATCGTGGTGGCGACGTGCGTGACGCGTCGCCGCGGGAGCCGCCCATGAGCCTGTCGCGCCGCTTGCGCCGGATCACGCTGTCGCAGGTCGCGGCGGCGCTGGTCGTGGTCTTCCTGCTGCTGCCTTTCGTGATCGTCATGGGCGCGTCGTTCGACCAGAGCGGCGCCTACGAGATCCGCTTCCCGCCGCGGTCGCTGTCGCTGGAGGCCTACGCCGGCATCGGCAAGTACCTGCCGGCGCTGGGCCGGAGCGCCATGGTGGGCGCCTGCGTCGCGGCGCTGGCCACCGTGTTCGGCCTGATGGCGGCGCTGGGCATCGTGCGCAGCGGCATCGTCGGCAAGGAGACGCTGCAGGCGTTCTTCCGGCTTTCGGTCCAGATTCCCATGGTGGTGACGGGCGCGGTCTTCCTGCAGTTCTACTACCATGTCTCCGCCGTGCTGCCCTGGAATCCCATGTCCAGCATGGCCGGGCTGGTCATCGCCCACCTGTTCGTGGCGATTCCCTATACCGTGGGCGCGATCTCGGCCGTGCTGGTGCGCATCGACCCGTCCGTGGAGGAAGCCGCCAACAGCCTGGGGGCGTCCCACTGGGCCACCTTCCGCGAAGTCACGTTTCCCATGCTGCGTCCGGGACTGGTGGCGGGCATGTTCTATGCCTTCATCATGTCGTTCGGCGACGTGCCGATCGCCATTTTCCTGGTCAACCAGGACACCATGACGCTGCCGGTGCAGATCTTCCAGGATATGCAGTTCGATTTCCAGCGCGGCATGCTGGCCGTGTCCACCATCGTGGTGGTCCTGTCGCTGGCGTTGATCCTGGGCCTGCAGCGGTATGCGGGACTGGACCTCGTGTCGTCTTCCGGCCGCAAGTAGCGGCGTCGCCGCCGCTAGAACACTTTCAACGGATCGGTCCCCTCGTCGGGCCGCAGCCGGCCTTCTTCGTCCGTGGGCACCAGCAGGGCGTGCGCGGCCGCCGCCAGGCGGTCGAACAAGGCGCGTGGGAGTTCGATGCCGTAGCGCTGGGCTTCCCAGCGACGGCGCGCCGTGTCGGCCGGGCCGTCGTGGCGCGAGCCGGGCCGGGCAGGCTTGCCGGCCGGCTCCAGGGCTCGCATGACGACGGCCGCCGTGGCGGCGTCGGCCCGCATGCAGGCCAGCGCCAGGCCGGCGGGCGGCGCGGGAGCGTCTCGCTGCGTGCCGGGCATGGCCTCGCGGAGCGCATCGGCCAGGTCGCCGGGCGCCGGGCCGGGCAGAGCGTCGCTCCATGCCCGGCGATAAAAGTCCGAAGGCCGCTCCAGCGGGGCCATGGCGAACCAGGGCGCGGGATCTCCCGGGCCGGCGATGGCGTAGCCCGGCGCCTCGCCGGCCCAGGCGGCCACGGCCAGCATGCCGCGGTCGGCGCAGGACGACACCGCCTGCGCCGCCAGCGCCGGGTCCCGCGCTTCCCGGGCCAGCGCCAGGCCCCAGGCGCGGCCCCCGGATGCGCCGTGCAGGGCCAGGTCGACCATGGCGGGCAGCAGCCAGGCGCAACAGGTTTCCCCCGTATCCAGCAGGTAGGCATGCTCGCCGCACCGCCGCGGGAGCAGGGGGCCGTCGTGCGGCGCGCGCCAGCCCAGCATGGCGTCGATGCCGCTGCCGTCCATGGCCTGGCGCGCCACGATCCAGGGCGCCAGGTCTTCCGCGATGCCCAGGCTTGCCCCGGCCGCCTGCATGGCGGCCTGCACGGGACGCAACAGGTCGATGGGCGCGGCCACGACGGCGTCGCGGTCGACCCAGACACGAGCGCAGGACGGCGTGTGCACTTCGGTCGCCGGCGGAGGCACGTCTTCGGCCGCCACCTGCGCGCCACGCTGCGTCGATCCGGGCGCGGGAATGAGCGGGAAGGGCCAGACGCCGTCGTATCCGTTCTCGACGTCCTCCGCGATGGGCGCGCCTTGCAGCAGGGCGCCGCGCACCGATTTGGGCAGCGCCGCCTCGAATTTCTCCATGCCGTAGAGCACCAGCACCAGCCGTATGGCGGCGAACGGCGAGAAGCGGCGCTCCAGGAAATTGACCCGCAGTTCGCCGTAGCGCGCGCGGCGTCCCGCCTGGACGCGGCCGGCGATGTGGCGCAGCTCCGGATGCCGCGGCAGCAGTTCGGCCAGCGGCGCGCGGCCCGCTTCGGCCGCGGCCCGGTACAACCGGCGCGCGGCATGGACCACGTCCATGGTCGTCTCCGACTCGAGGTGCGGCGCCAGGTCGCGGATGCCGCGCCGCAGGTCGCGCGGGGCCTGGGCCGAGCGGTACCAGAAGTAATAGGCATCGTCGCGGTCGTCGGGATCGCCCAGCGCCCAGCCGTAGTCCTCGCGCAGGATGCCGGCCAGTTCATCGGCCCGCATGGACGGATCGATCGCCACCGTCTCGTCGGCCTCGAAGGCGTCGCGGTAGTCGTCCACGATGTCGGGATAGAGCTCGAGCAGCAGCGACGCGACGACTTCGCGCGTGTCGTCCTGCCCCTGCGCGTCGACCCACCGGTACAGCGCGTCCCAGGGCTGGCGCGTCGGCCGGCCCAGGAACGCGCCGGTCCGCAAGTAGTCCTCGTGGGCCGCGGCGACGCGGCGCAGGCCCGCCACGATCCCGGCGCCGCCGGTGAACGCGGGGCAGGGCTCCTGCCGGCCTTCGGCGTAGTAGCGGATGGCGCGCTCCAGCAGTTCCCGGAAGGCATGGGCCGGGGGCTGGCCGGGGTCGCAGGGCCGGGCCCGCGCGCGCGCCACCGCCGCTTCGTGTATGCCGATCCACCGGCCGATGAGATGCGGGTGGTTGGTGATGAAGGGAACGAGGCCGGTGGCCGCCGAATTGCCCAGGCCCAGGAAGCGCCGCAACGCCGGATCCAGGCGCGCGGCGCCCGGGTCGCGGGCGCGGGCCATGTGGTCCACCAGGTCGAACACGTACTCGCGCAGCAGGAATCCGGACCACATCTGGGCGTGGTAGGGACGGCGCATGGGGTGTCCGGGCTCGTAGCCGGCGAGCGGGCGCGTGCCGAGCTGCCCGTTGCCGATGAACGCCGTGGTGCGCAGGATATAGCCCACCTGCGCGATGTCGCGCACGTCGGGCTGGCGGCCCGCCGCCAGGCAGTCGACGACCTGCTCGAACAGGCGGCCGCTGCGGTTGCCGCGCGCGTACATCAGCGTGTCGTAGTCGGCGCGGCCCGAGCGCTGCAGCGGCACCTCGCGCCGCAGGTAGGCCTCGCGCTCGGGCGTCCATTCGCCCTGGCACAGCACGCCCATGGCGTCCCAGCTCTGGGCGAAGTTGCGGTCGAGCTTTTCCTCTTCGCGCAGCTTGATCGACACCAGGAAGAAATGGAAAGTCCAGCCGTGGCCTGCCAGCCGGTAGAGCACTTCGCCGCGGCCTTCGGCGTCGAGATCGATGCGGACTTTCTCTATGCGCCAGCGGCCGCGCAGCAACTCGCGCATGGCCGAGCGGGAAAAGCTCAGCGCGTCCGGCACCGACGCCGCGGCGCGGCGATCGGTCATGGCCAGGGAAGGAGGCCGGGGCGCAACGGCGGAAGTGGGCGCGGCAATCGAAGGCGTCATTGTCGTCGGGAGGCCCGGCAAGGGCGGCCGGCCAGGGTTGGGCCGGGATTTTCCAGGAGTCGAGTAAACGTTTACATAACGGACGATAAGCTGCCGCTCCCGAGTGTGTCAAGGCGGGCGGCGTGGCGCCTCGGCCTGGGCCCGGGCCGCCGGGGACCGCGCCGAATGCGCGCTCTGCTGTCGCGCAGGGCGAAGCGCGACAAATGGGGCCGCCTGGTCAAGCAGACCGGCATCGCCGCGCAATAGCGGGATCCGGATCGCGTCCCCGGCGCATGACCCGCGTGATTTTTCGGTGCCACCGGCCGGCGCATGGATGCCGGCCGGGCACTACAATGGCCTCCATCCGCGGCCTGCCGCGCGTCCATGCCGCGGCCCGACGCTCCCCGCAGGGGGCCGGACCGCTCTTGTATTGCGGTAGCATTGGAAGTTTCGCGCGCGGCCTCCTCGATCCGCGCCACGTCTTACGGAGGTCCGAGAGGCCGCAATGAAGCAATGGATCAAACGCATACTGATCAGTCTGGCGTTCCTGGCCGTGGTGGCGGTCGTGGGCCTGGCGATCTTTCTGTTGACGTTTGATCCCAACGCCTACAAGTACAAGCTCGAGGAAATCGTCCAGGAACGCTACCATCGCGACCTGGTCATCGAAGGCGACATCGAGCTCTCGCTCTTCCCCCGCATCGGCCTGGCCGTGACCGGTGTCTCCCTGTCCGAGCCGGACAGCAAGGAGACCTTCGCTTCCATCGACAGCGCGCGGGTGTCGGTGGCCGTCTGGCCCCTGCTGTTCAACCGGCTGGTGGTCGACTATGTCGCCATCAACGGCTTCAAGGCCCGGGTGCTGCGCGACGAGCAGGGCGATTTCAACTTCCAGAACCTGCTAGACGGCGGCATGGCGCCCTTGCCCCAGGCCCACTCGGCGGGCGAAGCCGCCGCCGGCGCCACCCTGGCCGGCGTGCAGGCGGGGGTGGACGCCATCACCGGCGTCGGATCGGTGGCGCGGCGCACCGACATGCAGATCGACATCGCCGGCCTGGACCTCAAGGACGGCGAGATCAACCTGCGGGATGACATCACTGGCATGGCGCTGCGCGTGTCCAAGCTCAACGCCGCGACGGGCCGCGTGACCTTCGACCAGGCCTTCGACGTGACCGTCAACGCGCGCGTGGAGGGCAGTTCGCCCCGGATCAACGCCGGCGTGACGGGGCAGGGCGTGGTCAAGCTCGACCCCATCGCCATGCGCTATTCCGCCCAGAAGCTCGACCTGCGGGTGGACGGGCAACTCCCCGGCCTCAAGGCCAAGAGCCTGAGCGCGCGGGGCAACGTGGCCTTCGACGCGCGCTCCAGCTCGCTCGACGTTTCCGCGCTCGAACTGCTGTTCCAGGGCGATATCCAGGCCGATACTCCCATGACCGGCGTCGAGGCCAGCGTCACCGTGCCCAAGCTGGCGGCGCACCCGGGACGCGCGCGGCTGCAGATCGAGAAGCTGGCCGTGCGCGCCAAGGGCCGCCTGGAAAAGGGCCCGTTCGAACTGGCGCTGGACGCGCCCGCGCTGGAAGTCTCGCCGACCAAGGCCGGCGGCGAAGCGCTCACCGGCCGCGTCCGGCTGGAGGGCGAAGACGCCGTCGACGCCTCGTTCGCCATGACCGGCCTGAGCGGCAACGCGGACGCGCTGGACATCAAGGAATTCAAGGTCGACGCCGGCATCAAGCAGGGCCAGCGGCTGATCAAGCTCACCACCACCTCGCCCCTGACGGTCAGCATGATCCGCCGCACGGCCGCCCTGTCCGCCATGAAGGGCGACGTGGTGATCACCGATCCCGGGCTGCCCAAGGGCAGTCTGCAGATCCCGGTCATCGGCAGCCTGTCGGGCGACCTGTTCCGCGACCAGGCGTCGGCCAAGATCAACGCCGTGCTCGAAGGCGGCAAGTTCGACCTGACGGCCGACGTGACCAAGCTGGCCGCGCCGCGGGTCGCGTTCGCGCTGGCGGTCGATACCCTGGACCTGGACAAGCTGGCTCCGCCCGCCCCGGTCGCGGCGCCCGCGCCGCCCAAGGGCGGCGGGACCGGCGCCCCCGACCAGAAAAAACCCGAGGCCGGCAAGCCGGCGGCCGAGGCCAAGCCGGCCCCGCCGGCCGACACGCCGCTGGACTTCTCGTTCCTGAACGGCATTGCCGCCAACGGCACGATCAAGGTCGGCAAGCTGGTGTTCCGCGGCCTGAAGTCCAGCGACGTCGCGGCCACGCTCAAGGCCGACAAGGGGCGCCTGGACGTCAGCACCCTGACCGCCTCGCTGTACGAAGGCAAGCTGGCGGGGGTCCTGTACGCCGACGCCAACGGCAACCAGGCGGGCGCCAAGCTGTCGCTCGCCGGCATCGCCATCGAACCCCTGCTGACCGACGTCTCCGGCAAGAGCGACCTCACCGGGCGCGGCAGCGTGGCGCTGGACCTGCGCACCGCCGGCGGCACCACCCGGTCCTGGAAGCACGGCTTGGACGGCACCGTGCAATTGCGCCTGCGGGACGGCGCCATCAAGGGCGTGAACATCGCGCAGACCCTGCGCGAGCTCAAGGCCACCCTCCAGGGCGGCCGCGCGGAAGACGCGGGCGGCCCGCGCCAGACCGATTTCTCCGAGCTGGAAGCCGACGTCGCCTTCGCCAAGGGCATAGGCACCGTCCGGCGCCTGAACCTGACCGCGCCCATCCTGCGCGTGTCGCAGGGCGACCCCGCCACCATCGACCTGACGTCCGGCACGCTGGACCTGATCGCCAACGTGCGGGTCGTCAATACCTCCACCGGGCAGGACGGCAAGGACCTGGCCGAGCTCAAGGACATCACCATTCCCGTCCATGTGGTCGGGCCTTTCGAGAAACCCGTCTACAGCATCGAGTGGAGCGGCATCGGCAGCAAGGCCCTGCGCCAGACCCTGCAGAACCGGCTGCTCGACGCCGTTTCCGGCGGCCGCGGCAAATCCGCCGGCAACGACACGCGGCCCTCCGCCGACGAAGCCGCCAAGGAAATCGGCAAGGCGCTAAAGGGATTGCTGGGCAAATGACGTCCGACCTGTGTTTTCCATTGGCCGCCGCCGGCGGCGTGGCGCGCGAGCGGGGCCTGGCCTATGACCGGCGCTGGCTGGTGGTGGACGACGGCGGCCGCTGGCTGTCGCGCGCCGATTGCCCGCGCCTGGGGGACATCGCCGTCGAACTGCGGCTGGGCTACCTGGTCCTGCGGGCGCCGGGCATGCTCCGGCTGGACATTCCTCTGGACGTCATCGAAGACGACGACAGCGTGCGCCGCAACGTAACGGTGGGCGGGCAGGCGGTCGACGCCGTGGACGAAGGCGACCTGCCGGCGACCTGGCTGAGCGGCTTCCTGGGCCGGCCCTGCCGCCTGGCCAAGGTGCACCCGGAAGCCGCGCCGGTCGCCTGGCCGGATTGACCGGCGCGCGCCCGGCAGGCCGGGGCGGGCGGGATCAAGACCGGCCCGTCAGGCGCCGGTATTTGGCCATGAGGGCTTCCTGGCCTTCGCGCCAGAGCGGATGGATCTCTATGCATTCCACGGGGCAGACCACCTGGCACTGCGGCTCGTCATGGTGTCCCACGCATTCCGTGCACCGGTCGGGGTCGATCTCGTAGATCTCGGCGCCCATGTAGATGGCCTGGTTGGGGCACTGCGGCTCGCAGACGTCGCAGTTGATGCATTCTTCGGTGATCTTCAGGGCCATGGCGCGCGGGGCCGGAAGCGGATCCGGCCCGGAATGCTCATTGTAGCCGCCGGGCGGCGATCCGGCTCACGGCCAGCTTTGTTCGCGCCGTTCCTGGGACTTGGACTGGAGCCAGCGTTCGACCGACGGAAAAACGAACTTGCTCACGTCGCCGCCCAGCACCGCGATCTCGCGCACGATGGTCCCGGAAATGAACTGGTACTGGTCCGAGGGCGTCATGAACAGCGTTTCGACTTCCGGCAGCAGGTGGCGGTTCATGCCGGCCATCTGGAATTCGTATTCGAAGTCGGACACCGCGCGCAGGCCCCGCACGATGACCCGGCCGTTCTGTTCCCGCACGAAATCCTTCAGCAGTCCGGCGAAGCTTTCGACCGTCACGTTGGGATAGTGCCCCAGCACCTCGCGGGCGATCTCCACGCGTTCGGCCACGGTGAAGAAGGGCTTCTTGGCGCGGCTGTGGGCCACGCCCACGACCACCTTGTCGAACAGGCCGGCGGCCCGGCGGACCAGGTCTTCGTGCCCGCGGGTCAGGGGGTCGAACGTTCCAGGGTAAACCGCGATGATCATGAAAGCTCCGTGCCGAAAAAAAGTCCACGCAACGCTGCAAACCGCCAATTATTGACTTATTTCCGCAACGCAGCAAATTACGCCGCGCCGCTCCGCCAGGCGAGCAGGTGGTAGTGCACCGCGCCGGCGCGATCCTGCCGCAGGACTTCGAACGGAACGGGCGGCCGCAGCGGCGATTCGGCTTCGGCATAGATCAGCGCGCCGGGCGCCAGGATGCCCTGCAGCGGCTGCCACAGCCGGTCCAGCCAGTCCTGGCCGAAAGGCGGATCCAGCAGCACCAGGTCGTAGCGGTCCGCCGCCATGCGCTCGAGGGCGTCGAGCGCGTCGCCCGCGTGGATGCGCACGGCCCCGGCCTTCAGCCTGTCGCGCAGCGCGCGCAGCGCGGCCACGGCGGCGCGGTCGCGCTCCACCATCTGCACATGGGCGGCGCCGCGCGAGGCGGCCTCGAAGCCCAGCGCGCCGCTGCCCGCGAACAGGTCCAGCACGCGCTTGTCGTCGAAGCGCCCCTCCCAGAAATGGGCGAGCCAGTTGAACAGGGTTTCGCGCACGCGGTCGGGCGTGGGGCGCAGTCCCGGCGCGTCGACCACGGCGATCGGCGTGCGCCGGTATTGGCCTCCCACGATGCGAATATACTTGTTGACCATGTTCAATTTCTTCAAGAAAAAACCCCCGGCGCCCGACGCGCCGGCGTCCGTTCCTGCGTCCGGGAAGCCCGCTGCCGGACCGGAAATCCCCGCCGTCGCGCCCGATGTGCCGGCCCCTGCGGATGCGGAGCAAGCGCCCGCGGCCGGCGGCCCCGCCGCTCCTGAAGCGCCCGTCCGCGCATCCGACGCCGGCCGGCCCGCGGACCGCGAAGATGCCGCCCCCGGCGTGCCCGAAGCGTCCCCGGCATTCGCAACCGCGCCGACCCCGGAAAAGGCGTCCTGGCTATCGCGCCTCAAGCGCGGCCTGGCGCGTACCGGCAGCAGCATCGGCGGCCTGTTCGTCGGCGTCAAGGTCGACGAGTCCCTGTTCGAGGAACTGGAAACGGCGCTCATTATGGCCGATGCCGGCGTGGAAGCCTCCGCGGGGCTCATCAATGCCCTGCGCCAGCGGGTCAGGCAGGAACGCCTGGAAGACGCCGCCGAGGTCAAGGCGGCGCTGCGCAAGCTGCTGGCCGACCACCTGCGGCCGCTGGAGCGCCGTTTCGACCTGGACCGCGCGCGGCCGCTGGTGGTCATGATCGCCGGCGTCAACGGCGCGGGCAAGACCACTTCCATCGGCAAGCTGGCCCATGCCTTCCAGCGCCAGGGCGCCTCGGTGCTGCTGGCGGCGGGCGACACCTTCCGCGCGGCCGCCCGCGAACAGCTCATCGAATGGGGCGCGCGCAACAATGTGAGCGTGATCGCGCAGGAAGGCGGCGATCCGGCGGCGGTGGCCTTCGATGCCGTCAACGCCGGCCGGGCGCGCGGCGCGGACGTGGTCATGATCGATACCGCGGGCCGCCTGCCGACCCAGTTGCATCTCATGGAAGAGCTCAAGAAAATCCGGCGCGTGATCGGCAAGGCCGATCCGCAGGCGCCGCACGAAATCCTGCTGGTGGTCGACGGCAACACCGGGCAGAACGCCCTGGCGCAGATCAAGGCCTTCGACGCGGCCCTGGACCTGACCGGCCTGGTGGTGACCAAGCTGGACGGCACCGCCAAGGGCGGCACGCTGGCGGCCGTCGCCGCCGGCAGCCAGGGCGTGCGGCCGGTCCCGGTCTACTGGATCGGCGTCGGCGAAGGCATGGAGGACCTGCAGCCTTTCGTGGCCGACGAATTCGCGGGGGCGCTGCTGGCCGACTGAGCAACCGTCTTGGCCGTCAAGCACTATGCATAGTCGAATCCCACATCGAGCTATGTTTTGCAATGGCGTTGAGCATCGTCAGCAGCTTGCGCATGCAGGCGACCAAAGCGACCTTC